>JADMIO011251608.1_pt1 | contig 95149 bp, 73 predicted proteins | sample 8958161 | NCBI WGS metagenome assembly JADMIO01 (sample SAMN16585339, study PRJNA669376) | soil metagenome | isolation source: Crop rotation soil | place: USA: Cullars Rotation, Alabama | collected 2011
GCCGCGACTTCAAGTCACGTGAATTCCAAGCTTCGGATCCCACTGTGCTGGAAAGGATGTCCGCTCAAATAATCGAACCAGTGAATCGCGGCCAGCAGGAAGGCAAAGCCCGTCAAAAAGTAGTGCACCGTAACTCTTCGTTCATAGTTGAAGATGCACCAGAAGAACATGCAACCGATGAAAATCGCCATCGCCGCCTGCTCTCTAAAGATGTGCGACAGCACAAACGAGCGCGCTGCTTCAGGGACCATGAACGTCGGAAACAAAAAGTTCACGGCGCCGTAAAGGATCGCCAGGCCGCCGAACAAGGCATAAACCACGACACTGAATTTCTTCATGATATGGTTGCCCTGCAACTGATGTTTTCGATTAACACCTCGCGTCAATCAAGGCTTGCTGCTGGCAGTTGAGATATCCGGCTGGCCGATATCGTATTCCGGCTTCGGCGCGCCCATCAGCCATTTATCAAACCATCCGGTGATGTGTTGCAGTCGTTCGATGCGGTGCCAGGGTTGGCCTGAACGTGAAAGTTCGTGGGTCTCGTTCGGGAAACGGACCATCACGGTCGGAATTTTTTTGTACTTAAGCGCGCGGAACATTTCTTCGCCGCCGGCGTAGGTCGGCGTGCGCCAGTCCGCTTCACCAAGGATGAACATCATCGGCGTCTTCACGTTGTTGATGTAGGTGATGGGCGAGCGGGCTTTGAAGTCTTCAGGATCTTCAAACGGCGCTGCTTTGAACCAAGTCGCCTGAAAGAGAGTGAAGTCGGCCGTGTACCACCAGTCGCTCCAGCTCGCGATGTCACGTTGCGAGACCGCCGCGGCGAATCGATTCGTGTGGCCCACGGTCCAGTTCGTCAGCAATCCGCCGCCGCTGCCTCCGGTTACGCCCAGCTTGGTTTCATCAATGTAACCGCGCTTGATTATTTCATCGACGCCGGCCATCAAATCTTTATAGTCATCGCCGGGATATTTATATTGAATGATGTTTCCGAACTCCTGGCCGTAAGTTGTGCTGCCGCGGGGATTCGGATAAAGCACGACGTAACCCTTCGCCGCCATGAATTGAAATTCGTGATCGAACACCCAACCGTAAGCGGCGTGCGGGCCGCCATGGATGTTGAGAATAAGCGGATATTTCTTCGCAGGATCGAAGTCGGGCGGCTTCTGCACCCAGGTCTGAATCTTCTTCCCGTCAAAGCTGGTGTACCAAATCTCTTCCGGCTCGCTCAGATTCAATTTCGAAAACAGTTCGTCGTTAACGTGCGTCAACTGTTTGCGCGTGCCGCTGGCCCTGTCGAACCAATAAAGATCGCCGATCTTTGTCGGCGTCGAAATCAAAAGCGCGAACCTGGATGCGTCGGGCGTCGCGCGGAAACTGACGATGGCTTCGTTGTTGGCGCTGACGTCAGTCTCTTTGCCGGTGGCCACGTCGAAGGCGCCGAGCATCGCTTTGCCCTGCTTGCCAACTAACGCGATCACTGTCTTCCCATCAGTCGACCACACCGGTGGAAAGCCGCCGCCACCGCGCGGCGCAGTGTTGTCGCCGCCCACGCCGCCGCCGAGATCAAAATCGTAATCCGCGGTCAGGTTGCGCGGCTTCGCATCCTGCGCCAGATCCATCACCCAAAGATCGGGCTCGGTATATGAGCGGACGGGTCGATTCGTCGACGCATAAAACGCGATCCGCTTTCCGTCGGGGCTGACGGTGAACGCGCCGGCGCCCATGTCGAACGACGTCAGCTTCGCCGGCTGACCACCCGTCACCGGAATCCAGTAAATGTCGGTCTGGCCCAGTTCGTAATAAGGTTCGTCGCGATGATCGGAGGTGAAATAGATTCGCGAACTGTCCTTCGCCCACGTCACGTTGCCTTCGGAGTAACGGCCGTTGGTCAGTTGTTTCGGCGTGACTTTCTCGTCGCCAGTCTTCGGCGCCGTCACCACCCAAATGTGACCGGGATGTTTGAAATCGAGATAGCCTGAGTCGTTGCTGCGATAGACGGCGCGCGTGATCACGCGCACGTCGCTCTCGCGTTCAGGCGAAGCACTCGGGCTGGCGGCGGGCGAAGGGCTAGGTCGCGGGGCGGCTTTCGCAATCTCCTCTGCGGTCGCGCCATTACCGAAGGCGATCATCTTGCCGTCGGGCGACCACTGTGGGCCACCCGCGCCGCGCGGCACAGTGGTAAATTGAAATGCTTCGCCGCCTTCCATCGACAACATGAAAAGCTGCGGCGGGTCGACGCGTCCATTCGTCTCAGGCGCACGCACAAAGCAGAGATATTTTCCGTCAGGCGACCAACGCGGCTGACCGTCTCTCGGGCCGGCGGTCATCTGGCGTGATTCACCAGTCGCGGTCGAGACGGTCCAGATCGCCGTGTCGTATCCGTCTTTGCGCGGGTTGACGGTTACGCGCACAAAGGCGACCCGCGATCCATCGGGGGCGACTTGCGGATCGGCAATCCAAACGAAGTTGAATAAATCTTTCTCGGTAATTTTTCGCTTCTGGGCTTGCGCCGGAACAAAGCAGCAGGTAATCGTGATCAAGACGAGCAGCAGGCGTCGCATATTTTTTCCCCTCGGCAGCATGATTTCAATCGGCGGCGGTTATTCTACTCTAAGTTCATATCAGAAACCCGACCGTCAGGGAGGGTGCCAGCTCTTATCGTTCGGCCGCACTTCTTCGCTCGGCACCCTCCCTGACAGTCGGGTTTCTGCTGATGCTCAAACGCCGTCAGCGCGTTTCGCCGTTGCTGTTGGAAATCGGCTGCGCCGGGCCGAGCAGGCGATCCGCTTCCGCGCGTGCGGCGTCGAGCTCCTTCTTCAAAACGTTGTAGCGTTCAATTGCGTCTCGACCGATTTTTTGATCGACGTTCGCGGTCATGCTCGCGAGATAGTTAACGTGAGCTTGTAATCCCGGCTTGCTATACCGAATTGGATCCGTCAAAAGTTTCGACGCCAGGGCATTCACCTTCGCCGCCATCTCATTATCCGCAGTTGAGGCATTGCGCAGTTTCGTCTGCGCCTCGCGCACGCGCGCGACCAGTTGATTGACCTGCGTCACCATCTCGCGCATCCGCATGTTGTGTTCGTACTGTTCCTGCAAGTCGGTGAGAGTCACGCCATCTTCGGCCACGCGCGGATCGATGAGCAGATTGAATCCTTCGGTGAACGTCTTTTCACCAACCTTCAGTCGTGCCTGATATTTTCCCGGAGGCAACGTGACGCCTTCCTTATTTCTCGCGTCCCAGACGACACGATTGAGGCCGGCGTTCCTGGTCACGCGGGGTGGCGGTGGTCCAAATCTCCTGGCCGGCGCCGCATCGGGATCGTCCGGAGCTGCTGCTTCACCGCCCGCGCCCGCACCGCCGCCGCGTCCACCGCGACCAGTATTTACAGGTGTCTCGCTGTTGTATGAATTAATCAACACACCCTTGGCGTCGAGGATGTCCAGCATCACCGGCCCGGACACACCTGACGGCAGGTAGTACTCCAGCCCCGGCCCGAGATTCGCCGGCGCGACCCTCGTACGATAACCATCGCGCGGCTTAAATAGATATGCGTCGGTAATGGAATTTTGCGAGGTGAGCTGATGCAGCGCACTGATGTCGTCGATGATCCAAAACGCGCGCCCCTGCGTCGAGACGATCAGATCGTGATTGTGAAGCTTGATGTCCGTGACCGGCACGTTCGGCAAATTCAATTGAAACGGCTGCCAGTGTCCGCCGTTATCAAATGAAATGAACATGCCGAATTCAGTGCCGGCATAAAGCAGGCCTTCGCGATCCGGATCTTCCCGCACCACGCGGGTCGGCCAATCATTCGGGATTCCGTTCTTGCCATCCGTCAATCGCGTCCACGTCTTGCCATAATCATCCGTTCGATAGATGTAAGGCTGGTAGTCGCCGAGCAAATATCGATAGACGGCGAAATAGGCCGAGCCCTTGCGATGCGGAGAGATATCAATGTACTGCACGCGTCCGCCTTCAGGGAGATCCTTCGGCGTAACGTTCGTCCAGGTCTTCCCATTGTCACGCGTCACATAAAACGGACCATCGTTCGACCCGGTCCAGATGACACCTTTCTCGAGTGGCGACTCGGCAATCGCGTACAGGGTTGAATAGAACTCTTCGCCGGTAACGTCGCGCGTGATGGGCTCGCCGCTCGCGCCCTGACAACACGACGGGTGCGCCGTCAGATCCGGCGAAATCTTTTCCCACGTCACGCCCTTGTCGCGCGTGCGATGCAGGTATTGCGAGCCGTAATAAAGCACCTCCGGATCGTTCGGCGATGTCGCCATGGGCGAGACTCTCTGAAATCGCAGAATCAAATCGCTCGCGGGATTGCCGTACAAAGACTGCGCGCCGACCCAGTAGTTCTTCTCCTGCCCGGTCCTCAAATTCATCACGCCATATTGCCCTTTGCACGATCCGTAAACGATGTTCGGATCTTTTGGATAGGGCATGATCGGGCCGGTCTCGCAGCCCGGGCCGGTGCGCCAGTCTTCGCGATTCTGGGCGTCGGGCTGGCTGGAGATGATGACGGTCGTGTTGTCCTGCTGAGCTCCGTACAGCTTGTAGGGAAATTGATTGTCGAACCAGACGCCGTAGATTTCTGCGGTCGGCTGATTCAACTGAGAAGACCAGGTCCGGCCACCGTCGAATGAAACATTCGCGCCGCCGTCGTTCGATTGGATCATGATGTTGCCGTCCTTCGGATTGATCCAGATGTCGTGATTGTCGCCGTGCGGAGTGCGAAATGTCGTGAACGTCTTGCCGCCGTCGGTTGATTTGTAGAACCCCTCGGCGCCGGTGTAGACGACGTCGGCGTTCGTGGGATCCGCGCCGAGCGCCACGTAATAGAACGGCCGCTGGATCATGCCGTTCGCGATTTGCGCGGGCTGCGATTTCATCGCCGTCCAACTCTGTCCCGCATCATCCGAACGATACAGTCCGCCGCCCGGCTTCGCTTCCACCAGCGCATAGATTCGATCCGGTTTCGCCGCTGTGATCGCGAGATTCGCTTTGCCGATCAATTCCGCGGGCAGGCCGTTGGTAATTTTGTCGAAGTGTTCACCGCTATCCGTGCTTTTATAAAAGCCACCTTCACGGCCACCGCTAATGATGGTCCAGGGTTTTCTTTCCAGCCGCGACATCCATGCATAGACGACACTGGGATTGCCGGGCTGCAACTCAACGTCCATCGCGCCAATTTGATCGGAGATGAACAAGACTTTCTTCCAGGTCTGTCCGCCGTCCGTCGTCTTGAACACACCACGCTCTGAATTTGCTTTGAAGGCATCACCCTGGGCCGAGACCCACACGGTGTTCGGGTCTGTCGGATGAATGCGCACCCCGCCAATCTGTCCCGCGTTGTAGAGGCCGATGAACTTCCAGCTCTGCCCGCCGTCGGTCGATTTATACATGCCGCGGCCGGTGGAAACATTGCTGCGCACATCGTCCGATCCGGTGCCGAGATAAATGACATTAGGATCGGAATCCGCGACGGCGACACAGCCGGTTGATCCCAAAGGGACTTTACCATCGGTGATCGCCACCCACGTCACCCCACCGTCCGTGGTTCGAAACAACCCGCCACTCGCGACTCCCATGTAGAAAGTCTTCGGCTGCGACGGTACCCCGGTCACAGTCGTCACCCGTCCGCCACGCGATGGCCCAACCAGCCGGTAGTGCAGTCCGTTGAAGAACGCCGGGTCGACTGCCGGCATCATCGGCGCGCGCGAAACTGTCTGCGCCTGAGCGAAGGTAACGACGAGCGATAGTAAAAGGCCGGACAGTACAGTGAATCGAGGCATTGGGCTCCTCCTTATGAAGTAGCGCAAATTGTTAATTTGCGTTTTTTGAGTGGACGTGACGATACGCAAATTAACAATTTGCGCTACAAAATCGATTCCTAACGATTTTATCGCATCGAATGATTTTCCTCGATGAAGCGAGACTACTTCACGATCATCCACGAAAAAACGTAGGCCTGCAGCATCACCAGCAATCCCACCAGCGCGGCCAACGCCAAACTGTGAAAGAACACGCGCCGCAGAATGTCGCCTTCGTGTCCTTCCCAACGCGTGGCCGTGCTCGCCACCACGATCGACTGCGCATCGATCATCTTTCCCATCACGCCACCCGAACTGTTGGCCGCGCTCATCAGAATTGGACTGAGCCCGACCTGCGACGCTGTGATCTTTTGCAGACTGCCAAACAGGACGTTTGACGAAGTGTCAGATCCGGTGAGCGCCACTCCCAACCAACCGAGCATCGTGCCGAAGAACGGATATAACCAGCCCGTCTTCGCGAACGCCAACCCAAGGGTCGCGTCCATCCCCGAATAACGCGTGGTAAATCCAATCGCCATCATCGCCGCGATGGTAAGCAGGGAGACGCGGACAATGCCCAGTGTCTGCCAGTAAACTCGCAGCATGCCGGCGACCGAATAACGCATCACAAATCCCGCAATGATCGCGGCGAACAAAATTCCCGTTCCGGCGGCTGACAGAAAATTGAAATTAAAGACGGCGGCTTCGGGTGCAGCATTCGCGACCACCGGCGGTACCCGCGAGACGAGTTTGTTCAGGCCGTAAATTGGAATCTTCGGCGCGGCGAGGCCATCAAGAAACGCCTTCGTCTGCGGTAATCCCCAGACGAATACGACCAGACTGAGAATGATCCAGGGAAGCCATGGCCCGATCATTTCAGAAACCCGACCGTGAGGGAGGGTGCTCTTGGACTCCGGATTCGTTTGTGGATCTGCGTTATCGATCGGCACCCTCCCTGACGGTCGGGTTTCTGTTACGCGCCAAACATTCTTCGGTCTCCAGATTTTGAGAAACCCCGCGAGCGCGGCGAGTGAAACGAAAGATGCCGCCACATCAACCAGCCATGGGCCGTGAAGATTGGAAACCAAAAACTGCGGCACAGCGAAGGCGACGCCCGCGACGAGTATCGCCGGCCAAATCTCGATCATTCCGCGGAAGCCTGCGAACGCCCAGATCAACCAGAACGGCACAATCAACGAAAAGAACGGGAGCTGCCGTCCCACCATCGCGCTCAACGATTTCAGATCCAATCCAGTCACACCTTGCAATCCGATGAGCGGCGCACCCAGAGCTCCAAACGCCACCGGCGCGGTATTGGCGATTAGCGAGAGGCTCGACGCTGAGAGCGGCGAAAAGCCGAGGCCGATCAGAATAGCTCCCGTCACGGCGACCGGAGTGCCGAAGCCACAGGCCCCTTCGATGAATGCGCCGAAGCTGAATGCCACCAACAAAAGTTGCAGCCGGCGATCTTCAGTCAAGCCGGTGATGCTGTGACGCAGCTGCGCAAAGCGCCCGCATTGATACGTGAGTTGATAAAGAAAGATGACGTTGAGAACAATCCAGCCAATTGGGAACAGCCCGTAAATCGCACCGTAGACGGCGCTGCCAAACGTCATGCTCGCCGGCATATGAAATACGACCACGGCAATGATGAAAGAGGTCGCGAGTCCGAGCAGCGCCGCGTAGTGCGCGCGGATTCGCAGCCAGGCCAGGCTCCCCAAAAGAATGACAATCGGAAGCGCTGCGAACGCAGTGGACAGAATTACGTTGCCGAATGGATCGTAAACTTGCGACCAGGTCATGGGCGAACCGGAAAGTCGCGCGCTTTGTATCATGGCCTGCACAATCTGCCAAACGGTATTTGAGTTAGAGGCCGACGGGTGTGTCAGAACCGCGAGCGGTAGCGACCGGATCAAGGTCGTCCGTGACGGAGCCAATTGATCCGGTCGCTACCGCTCGCGGTTCTGACACGATGGAGGTTGACTTCGCGGGAATCTCTCCGGTAAAAGTCCCGCATGAATCTGATTCGTGGTCACGCACGATCTCTCATCGTAATCGTCACGCTGTTACTGCTGGTATTCTCGACCCCCGCGCAGATTGGAAACCTGGGGACGCTAAAGGACTGGACCACAAAACCCGTCTCGCGTGAGCACAGTGCCGAGGGTCAAGTGAACTACCTTAAGACCGTGCGCGCGGACAAGCACATGAAGTACGATCGTGTGGTATTTGAATTCACCGGACCGCTGCCCAACTATCGCATCGAATATCTGAAGTCTCACTTCTACGAAGGTGAAGCCGGGCGCGTGCGCATCAAGAGCGCCGGAAATGCTTTTCTTCAAGTCGAGATGTTCACCATTCCCACTTCCGAAGAACAGTTGAAATTCACCGAGGCGAAAGACTTCAGGCCCAGGGGGCAACTGCGATTGACGACCGTGAAGTCAGTCACCGACCAGGGTTTGTTTGAAGGCTTCTATGATTTTGTGATTGGAGTCAGTTCACGAAAAAAGGCATTTCGGATTAGCGAAATGTCAACGCCCTCGCGTCTGGTGATCGACGTCGAACATTAGCACTTCGCTTCGCTCACCTCGATGGCAAAGCTCGATTCGGGTGAGGTTTCTATTTTGATATCGGCAGGCTCACCTACGATCGAGATCCGCCGCTGGGCCTCAGCAGCAAATACCTCGACCGAGGTAATCAGGCATTCAACCGGAGAATTGGTGAAACGCACCAGCCCGTTGGCTTCCCTGCCTTCGCTGATTAAGAGTTGCGCGTCAGAGATGAGCTGCGAAACTTCTTCGTGATTTAGCGTATCACTCTGCAAATCCTGAATCGCCACGTGCTGCGCCATCAGACTCATCTCAGCATTGACGTAAATCGTCCAGAGCAGGCCCACGTCTAACAAGACGTGCATAGCGTCTTCGATCACGACCCAGCCGAGCACGGTCGCACCGAGCACATGCTTGATCACGTGATCCTGGTACGTCGAGGTCTCGAACGGCTGCCACTCTGCGCCCGAGGTTTGAGTTGCGGAGTCTGGCATGATCGTTTCAGGATTGGTAGGGGACACCCTCCGTGACGGTCGGGTTCTGATAAGTCTTTTAGCGAAAGTTGTTTAGCAGAACCACGTCCCGCTGCTGATCATCGGAACTGATCGCGAACTGTCGGCCGTCGTTGGACCATTCAAAGAAATACAATCGCTTGTTTGGCATACCCGCCAACTTTTCAGGCGGACCGCCGCTCAACCTCTGCCGCCAGGCGCCCGTGGAGATGTCCCGGTAGTTCAAGGCCGTACCGTCAGGTGACCAGTGCACGCCGTTTCTCATCGTGCCCGAAGCCGGTAGCTCGAAGCGATAAAGCAAACTGCCGTCGTCAATCGACACGACGGCCAGTTGGTTTTTATTCGCCGCGTTGTTGTCCGCATATGAGCACGCCACCATCTTCCCGTCGGGCGAAACCCTGGGCCAACCCGATTCCTGCTGAGTCAACGGCGCTGACGAACTACCATCGGCCGCGGCTTTCCAAATCGAGTCCACTCCCTGATCATTTCGATAAGTAAACACGATCCATTTTCCATCCGGCGTCACATCCGGAATCGAGCTTCGCCCTCCGTTTGTTAGTCGCACTAGATTGCTGCCATCCAGGTTGATGCGCCAGATGTCCAATCCGCCGCCACGATTAGATTGAAAGATCACCGAGCGCCCATCGGCTGTGGCCCTGGGAAATTGATCCAGATACCCGGAATTCGTAATCTGCTGCGCGCCGCTACTCGCCGCGTTAGTTATCCAGAGCGAAGAACTATTGCCGAGGATCGAGACATAGATCAGTCTGCCATCGGGCGTCCATGACAGACCGGCGGGATCGCTTTCCTTGATTACCTGTCGCAATTGCGCAAAGTCATCGCTCGGCCCCAACCAAATACTTGAGACACCCTCGCTGCGCACCGTCAGCAAACTCTTTCCATCATCTGAAACGCTGACCGTTTCTCGTCCATAGCGATTGAGGTCATTGGTGATGAGGTGAACGCCGCCTTGCGGGTAGTCGAGGAGCCAGACGTGATAATCAGACTCTGCGCCGCGAGCGTGGAAGATGATGCCGCTGCCGTCATGCAGCCAGGCGACTTTGCTGATCTCATCCCAGGTCTGCGAGTTCAATTGCTTCAGGCTCCCATCTGCGACGCGGACACCCATGAGCACCGTGTGATTCGGATTTGCTGGACCATCCCCGGCCCCGATCGCCAACATCGATCCGTCAGGCGACCATCCCGGCCCTGTCACTGAAAAGCCCCGCGCCGCCGGCAGCACTGCCAACTGGCGTTCACCGGTGCCATCAAGATTGGCAATGATCAGGCTGCTCTGGTTGTGGTCCACCCGGACAAAAGCCACGCCGTCACCGTCAGGTGAAATCGAAAAGCTCGCCGGCACTCGCTCGAGAACTTTCTGCGAGAGACCGCCGAGCATCGGAACCTGAAACAACGAGTTATTGGTTTGATAGAAGACGCGACTGCCGTCGGGAGTAAACCCGACGCCGGCAATCGCCTTGTCATCAGGCGGCAGTAATTGGACGGAATTTCCTCCATTAACATTTTGCGCCCACAGACTGTATTTCCCGTCGAACATCACATAAGCGAAATATTTGCCGTCGCGCGAGAGCGTGGCGCGCGTAACATTTCCACTCGCAGTCAACTTTCTCGCAATCATTTTCGAACCACGGCTCGAACTGCCGCCGTAGTCCCTTTTAAGCAAGAACCGGCTCACGCCGAAAATTGACGCAGCTACCAATCCGCCACACAAGCCTAGCGCCACCAAACCAAACCACAGTCTGCTTGTTCTGGCCGCCCGAGGTCTCACGTCAGAGGCAATTGATTTGATTTGATCGGCGGTCGCCGCCAGCTCGTCATCTTCTTCAACGCGAATGCGCGAAACGATGTGTTCCTCAATCACAAACCCTTCGCTGGGTTCCACGTCAGCGACGAACCGGTACCCGTGCCCCGGTACGGTCACGACGTAGCGGTGGTCCTCACGGCGTTCACCCAGGGCCTTGCGGACGGCAGAGACATGTACGGTCAGGTTTCCTTCTTCGACGACTTGATCCGGCCAGACCCGTTCGAGGAGCGCGTCCTTGGTAACCACCTGCCCACGATTCTCGACCAGCGTAACCAGCAGATCGAACGCCTTCGGATTCAGCGGCACGCGGCGACCGTCTCGCAGCAACACGCGCCTGACGGCGTCCACAGCAAAGCCATTGAATCGATAAACCTGCTCTTTTGGCTCAGAAAGCATGGATTAGGAAATCTTTTGAAAAATTAATCGTCGCCTTAGGGACATTCCGGGGCCAACGGCGCCACAGTGCTCATTCACAAATCGTCTCGCTGGGCGCTTGAGAACGATTGCCGGAGATGAAGGTCTGCGGATTCTATCAAACCCGGGTGCGGGGCAGTAGCCCGACCGTGAGGCACGGCTCATAGAGGACGCCGACTCGTCTCCTCTGTTCGGGAGCGATAAAAGATTCATAAGGAGCTAAGAAAATGAAGGTCCAGAAAAAGCTGCAAACAATCATCACCCTGCGGGGATTACTCATCGTGCTCTTGCTGCCTTTGGCAGTTCAGAGTGCTCGCGCGGCGAACTTCTTTGTCACCAACACCGCTGACAGCGGCGCGGGATCTCTGCGCGAAGCGATCAATCTGGCGAACGCTAATCCCGGCACGGATATCATCAGGTTTCTGATTCTACCGGCCGGCGGAATACACACGATCAATTTGCAAAGCGAATTGCCCGTGATCACCGACACCGTAACAATCGACGGCTGGATCCAGGGTCGTAGTCCTTTCGTCCATCCGGGAATCGAGCTGCGCGGAAATTCCCGCTTGCTCGAGGTTGGATTGCAGTTCGGTTCATTCCCTGCCGGCGCCGGCAACGGCGGGGCGGACAGTTTGGTTCGGGGTCTGATCATCAATGGTTTCTCAAATGCCGGCATAAAGATCAGCACCCAGCGCGTCACGGTAATAGGCTGCCGCATCGGCACTAACGCCAACGGCGACGCGGCCCAACCGAATGGCAACGGCGTATGGCTGTTTCACGCAACTGATTGCCAGATAGGCGGTACCAACGGACGCGATCGCAACGTGATTTCTGGCAATACTGGTAACGGCATTTTGGCTGAGCATGGCGCGGACAATCTGATCCAGGGAAACTATATCGGCCTGTCGGCGTCAGGTTTGCCTGGCCCGCTCTTCAATAACGTCGGGGTTTGGATTTCCGACCTGTCCGGCGACTTAGTCGGGGGCCAGGAAGCCGGAGCGCGCAACGTCATCTCTGGTAATTTGGCCGGCGGAATAGTGGTGACGCAGACATTCGACAACACGCGCATCGAAGGAAACTACATTGGCACCTTGCCTGATGGCATCACCGCCTTCGGCAATGGAATTGCTTCATTAGGAGGCAGCGGAATTGCTCTGGACTCCGACTACAGCACAGTCATTGGTGGCCCAACTCCCGAGGCGGGCAACGTGATCTGCGGGAACGGAGGACCCGGAATCGACGCTAACCGATCAACCAGCGCGGTCATCGAAAACAATCTCATCGGCGTGGGCTCAGATCGCACCACGCCCGTCGGTAACCAGGGTGACGGTATTCGGAGCTTCGGTAGTAGCACCATGAAAATCGGCGGGACGGTCAAGTTACCAAAGGTTTCCAGGCCCGTCCCGGTGGGAAATATTATTGCCTTTAACGGCGGGACCGGCGTCGAATTACGTGCCCTGGCCGACCTGGCGATCGGCGGCGGCAATTTGATCTCGCGAAACGAGATCCACGACAACGCTGGATTGGGAATCGATATTAACGGAGATGGAGTAACCGCCAACGACGAATGCGATATAGATTCCGGAGTAAACGGGTTGCAGAATTTTCCGACCATTTCAACTGCTAATTCAGTAAACGGAATTACCACGATTACCGGACACATGAACTCGAGTGCGAACACGCCTTTTCGCATCGAGTTCTTCACTAACCCTTCATGCGATCAGTCGGGCAACGGCGAAGGCGCGGTCTTTTTGGGCTCAATCCTGATATCAACCCCGCCAGCCGCTTGTGACGCGGCCTTCACGGCAACCTTCAATGTCACGCTGCCGCCGAACACGGTCATCACCGCGACGGCGACGCACCCGAACGGAAGCACGTCTGAGTTTTCACCGTGCGCGTTCGTCGGGTTACCTCAATAGCGCTGAACTTGGGCACACAAAGACAATGAGGCGCAGCGTCGTCGCAATTGAAACGCACAAGCTGACGGTTATTCGTCCATTGCGTGAACCCATCACCGCCTGGTGCGAACAGTGCGCGCGCTCGGTCGCGATGGCCACGCCCGAGACGGCCGCCCGGTTGACGGCAATCACCACGCGGGAAGTCTATCGCCGCATCGAAGATGGTTCATTGCATTTCATCGAAACGGAAAATGGCTCGTTGCTGGTTTGTTGTCGGAATGATCTGCAGCCGTAATTCTGAGAGCCTCGGCTAAGTTGGGCGCAACTTTAGGCAAAGTTACGAAAGGTTCACTGCTCGTAATCCCTCAGACTCTTTGCCCGGACGAAGACAAAAACTGCCGCGATTACGCACGCCACGCCTCCGGTAACAACTGACAGCGGCGCGCCAATCAGCGCTGCCACGGTGCCTGCTTCGACTTCACCCAACTGTGGACCACCCATGAAAAAGATCATGTTTACCGAAGTCATGCGTCCGCGAAGTTTGTTCGGCGTGACGAGTTGACGAATTGTCTGGCGGAGAATTGTACTGACTGCGTCCGCCGCCCCGGTCGCTGCCAACATTACCAATGAAAACCAAAATACCCTCGACACGCCGAAAGCGATTGTCGCGGCCCCATACAATGCAACGGAGACGATCACGGTGAAGCCTTGCTTTTTCAAAATACCGATGCGCGCCATCAACAGCCCGGCGACTATCGCACCCGCGGCCGGAGCAGCCGCCAGAAATCCATAACCCCGCGCGCCTACCGCCAGGATGTCCTTCGCATAAATCGGCAGCAGTTGATTCGCCGACGCAAAAAAGGTCGCCACGAAATCGAGCGTCATCGTCTGCACGATAATCGGCGTGCGCCAGACGAACCGCAAACCTTCCTTCAACGCCTGCACGCTGATCTCGTTTGACTCAGTCTCACTCTTTTCCTGCTTGCCGCTGGTATGCATCAACAGCAGTCCGACGATCACGGCGAGAAACGAGGCGGCGTTAATTCCATAGACCAGCGCTGGTCCATGACTCGCCAGAATGAAACCGGCGAGCGGCGGCCCGGTAATCAACCCGATATGAAACATCAGCATGCTGAGACTGACAGCGTTGGGGAAATCCTTGACCGGCACCAGCATCGGCATCAGCGACTGACGAGCCGGCGTGTCGAAGGCCCACGCCGCTGACGCAATCGAGGTAAGCAGGAAAATGGGCCAGGTGTGCTCCAGTCCGCGAAAGCTGATGAACGAAAGAACCGCACTGCACGAAAGCATGATGGTTTGCGTGATCACCATCACGCGGCGCCGATCGACCACGTCGGCGACCACGCCGCCCATCAGCGAACATAGAATGATCGGCACCGCGCGGCACGCGCCCACCAAACCCAACGCCAGAGCTGAACGCGTGAGGATATAGATGTGCCAGTTGATGGCCGCCAGCTGCATCTGCGATCCGATCACTGAAATGATCTGACCCATCCACAGCAATCTGAAGTCGCGGTGTCGCAGAGATGAAAATGCCGTTTGGCGCGGAGCGGAATCCGTGGAAGTTGCCGGCAAAGGATCGGTCGATGACATTCGTAACGGTGCTATTATTGTCGCCACATCGCTTTTCGACAACACGGGCAGCGAAAGGATCAGGCTACCGATGCCCTTGACCGTAATTCATTCGTTGAGACTGGTGCTCATCATCGGCATCGTGTCACTCAGCGCGTTCGCGCAGCCACGAGCGAAACCGAAACGTGTGCACGTTCCCACAACGATACGAGGTTTGGTCGGCGGCGAAGCGAACGACACCTACGTCTTCCGCGTTCGCAAGGGCCGGCAGCTGACAGTTGAAATATCCTGGAAGAAGGAAGACGACAACACCGCGAGTTTTTCGGTCACTGATTCGCTGGACGGCGGAGCGATTTCGTTCGGCAAAGAATCCGACGGCGGCCGCAAGTGGACCGGAAAAGTGCGGAAGACGCACGACTATTTCATCGAAGTCGTCGCGCACCCCTCAGCCCACTATGTTTTGAAGATCGGGATCAAGTAGTTGTGACAACTGGCCCGGTAATGCTGGGAGCGCGGACGCCCTCGTCCGCTTCCGTAAAAGGCAGGCACTGATTCGTTAATTCAAACGGCTTAATTCTTCGTGGCATGCGGACGAGGGCGTCCGCGCTCCCAGCATGTGCACGTCAATTACTGAACCTGCTTCGTCCCTTTCAATTCCTTGTACATGTCCTCGACGTTCGGCACCGCGAAACCCTGAAACGCGAGGCTCTTGTACTTCTCAGGCAACGTCAGTTGTTTCTTCGCCTCATCGACAGTCAATCCGTTTGCAATTCCCTGCCTGACGCGCGCGCGCAAATCGTCGAGATAATCACGAAAGTCTTTGATGTCGGAAGCCTGACCGACACTCCCATGACCGGGCACGTACATCGCGGTCGGATACTGCTTCAGCATTTGATCGAGAGTGGGAATCCAATCATTGACAGTCGCGTCGACCAGATTCGGCAGCGTCTTTGACCATCCGAGATCGCCGGTGAAGACCACATTCGCATCGGAAACGTAAGCAAAGACATCGCCGCCGGTGTGTCCCGGCAGCGTCGCGAGAATGACTTTACGCTTGCCGAGATCGAGTGTCATCGTGCCGGTTTTGAAGGTCTTTGTCGGATTCGTCAGCTTGATCGTCATCCTCACATCGAGGTTGCGAATTGTCCGCTCCAGTTGTGCCCGCTTATCAGCCTGATCCGCCGGCGTCGCTGCCAAAAGCTTTTCCGCATCAGCCTTTCGCTTCGCCAATTCTTCGGGCGCGGGCAGAAATTTCTTGTTCTTCGTCGTCTGCCAGATCATCACATTGTCGTGCGCAATGATCGGTACGCCACGCGCCACCAGCACCTGATTACCGCCAGTGTGATCGAGATGATAGTGACTGTTGACGGCGTACTTGATTGGGAGTTTGGTCAGCGTTTGAATTTCCGCGATTAATTCTTCGATGGCCACGGGGGTACCGAAGGTATCGAAGATTAAAACGCCGTCATGGCCGATGACAAAGCCGGCATTGCCTTGAGCAAGTCCGCCCGGTTTTGCGATTGCCGCATAGACGCCGTCGGCGACTTTGACTATTTGAAAATCGTCTTCGGCTTTAGGGATGGCATCGATGCGGGGTGCGCTGCTCAAAACCAGCCCGGCGATCAATGTCAGAAGATACGCACCTCTGTGAATTGTCCTTCTCGTCATGATTAAGACGCGGCTCGCCGCCCCCAGCGCGGTAAGGCTTGCCTAAAAACTCCTGGCTTTAATCGACATACTGAAAATTCTCTCAGGTTGGGAAGGGTGGTTTACCCCCGCTCTTCCCTTTTCCTCACGATTCAAAGGTGCGGGGGCGAGCCACCCTTCCCGACCTGAGAGACAACGCTTGTTCCAATTTTCCTTTAATCGACTTTTTGGCCAAGGCTTGGCGCGGCGGCAAAGCCGCGGAAGTAATCCTTCGCTGACCTTAAACCGGCAGCTATATCTTCGCCAGAATCGACATCCAACGCGCCCAGGCGTCGTCATGGGCTTTGCGATTGGCTTTGTACATCGTCATCGCGTCGGCAGCTTTCTTCTTGGCAGCGTCATCTGCGTCAGCGGCCGCTGCGGCGGGTGGTGGATTATTAGGCTCGCCCCCGCGCATGAATCCGTGACCGGCGCCCGCATATGTGACCGGATCATATGGCTTGTTTGCAGCCTTCATCGCCTCGACGGTCGGCGGCACGGTCGCATCAATTCGCATGTCATTCTCGGCGTAGAACCCATATACCGGCGCACCGATTTTTGCGATCGCGGCTTTGTCCACCGAATAGGGTTGCCCCTGCGGGTTGTCTTTCGGCGCCGAACCATAGAAGACGAAAGCGGCCTTCAACGTCGGTCGCCGGGTCGCAAAAAAGAAGGTCGTGGTGCCGCCCCAACAGAAACCGCCCGCGACCACCTTTCCGTTCGCGCCGGGTACTTTGGCAATGTAATCAGCCACCGCATTCAAATCGCCCGCAATTTGATCCGGGGGCAAGGCGTTAATCGCCTGGCCTACGGCGTTGTTCGCGGTCGCCGCAATCTCTGCGGTGCCGCCGCCGTTCGGTCCCATGCCTGAAAGCAGATCAGGAGCGATGGCAATGTAACCGGCCTCGGCCAATTCATCGGTCAACTGCTGGACCCAGTCACTCATCCCGAAGATTTCATGAATCACCACGACCGCGGTCGCTTTCTTATTAGATTCCGGATACACGATGAAGCTGTTCACTTCGCGCGTGCCGTTCTTCACCTTCACCCATTCCTTGTGCCGCGGCGATTTCGCCAACTTCTGCTTGGCCCAATCCTGGATGATCTCGCTCTCCGCGGTCGGATCGTAATTGGTGGTCATGTGATTGTGCGACATGTCCTGCGCGCTCGCATGCCTCAAAGACACGAACGCCGCGACAGCAATCACGGACATCACTAACAGCATCTTTCGCAACACGGAATTGGTCAGACGGAATTCTGCTTTCATCGTACGGGCTCCTCTGTTTCGAAGTTTGATCTGTGGGGAAGGGTCTTAATATCACAAATAAGCGCGGTTTTGCGAATTGCGATCGTCCTTCCAAGTCGCGGAAGAAGAATTTATCCGCAGATTACACAGATTACACAGATGGGGAAAACCCGCGTAAAGAAAGCGGCGCGGACCCGTATAAAGCCGCAAACAGATTTTCTGCCTATCTGTGTAATCCGTGTAATCTGCGGATTATTCTTCTTCTCTTTTGAAAAGACGTAACGCCAACAAATAAAAAGCGATGCCGCTGACCGTAGTCAACGACATCGCCTTCGCTTATCTCGGAGCCGGGACCGAGCGATGGAAATTAATTAGAACGGCCAGCGATTGTAGCGTCCGTTGTTCCGGCGATTTCCGCCATAACGCTGGTAGCCCTCGTTGTAGCCTTGCAGGAAGCCCTGGCGATAGGCCTGCTGGAACTGATACGAGCCGTTCCGTCCGTAGTTGCCGTAGCCGCCGTTGTCGCCGTGTCCGTTCCGGTAAAAGTGAGAACGTTGCGGATTGTAATTCTGTCTGCGCGAAGCATCATTCGAGCCGGTATACAACCCATCCTGGTAACCCTGCTGCGCGGCAATCTGATACATGTTGTTGTACCCGCCGTTTCGCCCGTAGCGATCGTCGCGGCGATTTTGCCGGTAATAGGGATCCTGGTTGTATGGCCAGCTCTGCGCGCTGGCGGTGGAGACCAGCCCGATGCCCACGAGGAATGACAATGCCAGAAAGATTCTCGCGGTCTTAGTTCTGAGATAGTGTGATTTCATGTATCGAACCTCCGCGCACGGAATGGCAATCGTTGTGCCGAATTCTGAACCGGCGATTTCTGTCCGAGGTTGCGGCGAAATTTACGTTTGCAGAGGCATACCGGCACGATTTCGTGTGGAGAAGGCCGGCCTGCTAACGAAATCGTTTGGAGTGCGCAGAGTCAGAAGCCCGACCGTCAGGGAGGGCAGCCCGGTCAATGAACCCTCCCTCACGGTCGGGCTTCTGACACTTCCCGCCGACCAAAAAAGAAGCCGCGATCTCAAAAGAATCGCGGCTCCGCCAACTCAGAAATCTAATTCAGTTTAAGGTCCGCGCCGGCAGACACCACCCACGCAGTAGCGTTGCCAGTTGCGAAAGCCCTCGTCATAACCTTTCAGGAAACCGTCGCGGTACGCGTCCTGATAGACGGATTTTTGAGCCATGCCGGAAGTGTAGCCACCGGTCGCGTCCTTGTAATAATGCGAGCGCTCGGGGTCGTAACTTTGCCCGCGACGCGCGTCGTTGGCTCCAGTGTAGACACCGTCGTCATAACCGTTGTCGAAGGCACTCGACCCGTACATGTATCCGCCGTAATTTCCCGGATCGTAATCAAGCGTGAAGAAGAAATAATCCGACACGTCGTAGATCGGGTGGCCATAAATGTCACAGTAATAGCCCCGGTAGTGACGACCGTTGTGATCGCGATCGCGATACCGCTCGCGGTCCCGGTCCCGACTTCGGTCACGGTCGCGGTCCTTATCGCGATCCCTGTCTTTGTCGCGGTCGCGATCCTTATCGCGGTCTTTATCTCGGTCGCGATCTTTATCCCGGTCGCGATCCTTATCGCGGTCTTTATCCCGGTCGCGATCTTTATCTCGGTCGCGATCTTTATCTTTGCCTCGGTCGGCCCAGCGATCTTTGTTCCAATCGCGACTGCCTCCGCGATCACCGCCGCGGTCGGTTCCGCGATCTCTGTCTTTGTCGCGATCGCGCCCTCGAGTTCCGCTCAGATCTCCGCTGCGATCCCGGTCGCGGCTGCGGTCGCGTCCACTGTTATCGCTCGTGCCGTTACCGCTTGTCCCGTTATCAACAGTGCGAACGCCGTTCGCTGGGCTGTCGATAATCGCGCGATCTCTGCGGTTGTCGCTACCGTCGCCATCGTTTGTACGACGGGCGGGTGATGAGCTATCGCTCGAGCGACTGCGGTCGCTATTGCGACTGCCATTGTCGCCATCACGATTTCCACGGCTCGAGTCGTTGCCGCGGTTTCCCCGGCTGGAATCATCGCCGCGATCTCGCCGGCCGCCACCGTCATTCGAGCGACTGCCACTGTCGTTGCCGCGACTGCCGCTGTCCGACCCGCGGCTGCCGCTGTCCGACCCGCGGCTGCCGCTGTCCGAGCCTCGGCTCGGTTCGCTCGGCGTGCTCGGAGCGGGCGCGCTCGGCGGTGGCGAACTTGGTGCTGGAGAGCTAGGTGCTGGAGAGCTGGGTTGGACTGACGGTGGGCTCGGCTGTTCGGGCCTCGTCATCTCCGGCTTTATGTCCTGACCTCTGGCCACCGTGGCGGCGGCGCAAAGAAATACAGCGGCGACAAACAGACCGCCTCGTTCCCATAATTGATTTAATTCCATTTGCTCCTCCTTCCTGAAGGACGGGTTGACGTGAAAGAGCGTTAACGGGAAGAGTTGAAAGTTGCTGTGGCGTGATTATACTCCCACGGCCATCGATGACAAGGTCACATAGCCGGCAACTTATTTATTTTTGCAACTGCGGATTTCGATCGAGAATGTTCGTCGTCCGTTCGGTAACACTGTGGGGCGCTTCATGAATCGCGCCGGTGGTCAATTTGGGATCGGAGCGAAAGGCCGATGCAGTCGGCTCTTCAATTCGCAGCGGCGACTCGTCGGGCGAATCGATTTGCTGAGGCTGCCTGGCCTTGATGCTCAAACCGGCAATGATATGACCGACGCCGGAAAGCATTGGCAGAAATCCAAAAGCCCACAAAGAACGTACCACGGGCTCAATGGCGAACGGCGTCGCGAGCACGACGTCGTTCGGCAATCTCAACTGAATGGAATGAAAAAGCACGTAAAGAAAAATCGTAAGTCCGCCGCCGGCAAAGAATTTGATTGCTCCTTTAGTGAGATGCCGTTCGCGCCTCTCTGCCGCAGACTTCTCTTTGCGTTGCCGCCGGCGCTGGCTTCGCTCACGACGGTGTTCGATCGAGCTGCGCGTGAGCTCGACATTCATCTTCTCCATCGCGCGCGAAACTTCGTCAGTCACCTGAGCAATCTTGACATTGCCCATGATCTCCTTGAGCTTCGCGGGCACACCGTCAGTCCGTGAGATCGCGTCTCCCAGACTCACCGCGCGGCCGACCACCTTCAAGTTGGTGCCGCAGGAACGGCAGTAATGTTGCCCTTCGGCCGAATCGGTCCCGCATTGCGGACAGAACATTTCGCTTAATCCTCGCTGGCGGATGTTATTGGCAAATGCTTGAGCAGGCAAGCCAAAACGATTACGGAAATAACTCGCTGCAGGTTTCGCGAAATTTGGAGTGTTCGCGGGCCCTCTCCCTCTGGGAGACGGTTGGGTGAGGGTTTAGCAGCCAGACCAAATCCACACATAGATGCGTTAGATGAGTTCGATCCCGAACTCATCTAACGCAAACCTTCTTAAGCTTTCATCAATGACGTAAACCCTCATCCCCGACCCTTCCCAGCAGGAGAAGGGAGTGGTGATCAATCCAAAGCGCCGTCGCCGCTTCGCTCTGCCCGGCGCGCTCCAAAGAAAAATGCCGCGAGAAAGATCTCGCGGCATCCTGCGTCCTCCGTGGTTAGCAATCACTAAGTCCTGTATCCATCAGCATAACCCTTCAAGAAACCGGAACGAAACACTTCGCCGAAGTTTCCGTAGCCCGCCTCCTGATAGTAATGCGATCTTTCGGGATTATAGCTCTTGCGATCCTTTTCATCGTTCCGTCCGGTCTTCAAACCGTCCTGATAACCCTGTCGGTAAGCCGAATCTGAGTCGTTGAACATGTAATGCCCGTAGCGGCTGTAAAAGTCGAAGTACGGGTCGTACCCCCAACCCCACGGCCGATAGGCCCGCCAGGGATTATAGACTCGGTAACGCGGCACAATGATCACGCGTCGACGTTGTGCGTTCGCCGTCGTGCTGGAGAAAAGGGCGACGACGCCGGGGAGAACGAGCAACGTCAGGACGAGCGATCTTAACTTGCGTAAATATTTTCCTTTCATGATTCACCCTCCTTGTTCTGTACTGACTTAGACGCAAGATCAACGCCGAGAGTTTGAGCTGAATGTTTAGAGATCGTTCCGATATTTTTGTGATCACATTACACACGAAAAGCCGCGACCGAAGCCGCGGCTTGAGCAGGCCGTCTGTAGATCCCCTCTGCCTTTGAGCGAGGGCTGGGGTGAGGTCCAGCGATCCAAAAAGAAAGAATTTGTTTCTCTATTTCCCCAGGTCCTCACCCTGCCTCTTTCGCAGGGAGAGGGCAATCCCAGTGGTCCTACTTCTTAGTAGCGTCGATAGTGACGATGGCGCTTGCGAATCTTATACGTGTAAAGCGCGCCGCTGCCGGCGCCTACCAGCGCGCCAATTCCTGCGCCTTTCTTGCCGCCCGCTAAGCCACCAATCGCGGCGCCGCCGAGCGCGCTGCCGGCGACCGTTAGTTTGTCACGATGCTTCTTCCAGAAACTGCGATGGCGACGATGATAACGAACCCGCGTCGTAGTTTGCGCGGATGCGTTCGAGCTAATCGGTGTCGGCGCAATCAGGACCGTCCCAAAAATCAGCAGACTCAATAACAAAATCGATAGAACTCTTTTCATACTCTCCTCCGTCCTAAATCACGGCAATTGCCGTTTGATTTTATTGATTCACGCCTGTTTTTCGAGATAGTCGACGTGACGAAGATATGTAAGTGCACCTGCTGTGCCGTGGTGATCTATCCATTATTGAAGTGTGAGCGTGAACAGAATCGCGGACCGCCCGGCGCAAGGTTGCGGACACACACGCCCGCGCTCGTCAACAGCATGTTAGAATTTCGCCACACCGAATGAGCGTTACTTCGCGCAATGGCAATTCGATTTCACCTCCACTCAAATGGGCCGGCGGAAAGCGTTGGCAGCTTCCGCATCTGCGAGAGTTTTGGCAGCGGGAAAATCACCGGCGGCTTGTCGAACCGTTTTGTGGCGGGCTCGCGGTGGCGCTCGGATTGAAGCCACAGCGCGCGCTTTTGAATGACGTCAATCCGCATCTCATTAATTTCTACGAGTGGTTGAAACGCGGACTCCGCATTTCGATCGAGATGCGTTATCACGAAGCGCTTTTTTACCGGCACCGGTCGCGATTCAACGAACTGCTGCGCACGTCGCATTATGAAACGAGAGAAGCAGCATCGCTCTTTTATTATTTGAATCGCACCGCCTACAACGGTCTCTGCCGCTTTAATCGCAGCGGCGAATTCAACGTGCCATTCGGCCGGTACACCACGATTAACTATCGCCACAGTTTTTCTGCTTACAAGATACTTTTCGCCGGTTGGGATTTTTCCACGGGCCGGTTTGACCGCCTTAAGTTGAGGCCGAATGATTTTGTTTATGCCGATCCACCGTACGACGTCGAGTTCACCCAGTACTCAAAAGGCGGCTTCAGTTGGGAGGATCAGATTCTCACTGCCGAGTGGTTGGCGAAACACGACGGACCGGTAATCCTTTCAAATCAGGCAACGCGCCGAATTGTCAGGCTCTATCGGGACCTGGGTTATCGGCTTATCAAACTCGATGCGCCACGTCGCATCAGTTGCACCGGCGATCGTACGCGAGCCAGGGAAGTGCTGGCGCTGCGGAATCTCGATTGAATTCAGATTCGTAATCTCACGATTATCTTTCAACTGTCGGACGCTCACTGCGCCCACAACTCGACTGTGATAGCATTTGTCGCGTAAACCCTCAGGTACTGTCACTGGCACCACGGTTGCACAGGCCCTCCGCTTCCCGGCCTAAGGACGCTTGGAAATTTCAATCACCGGAGATCGCATGAAAAAAATTTCGTATTTATTGACCCTCTTGTTAATCCTGACACCTATCGCACACGTCGCCGCGCAGACGCAGCCAAATATCGAGAAGGCCAGGAAGAACGTCGCCAAACTCGGCGTCGGATCGAAAGCCAGAACGACTGTGACACTCAACGACGGATCGAAAGTAAAGGGCTACGTCTACAGCGCGGGTGATGAAGACTTTGTGATTCGCGACCGCAAGACCGACTCACCTACGACGGTTCGTTACGCTGATGTGAAGAACGTCGACGACAATCGCGGACATCGAAACGCAATGCTGGCGGCGGTTTTGGTAGGCGCCGGGGCGGCGATTACGCTGGCGGTAGTCTTCGGCTCAATCGCCGCGAATGAACGGTAAGCGTGGACGAATCACGGTTTTGATTCGTGATGATGCACAAGCGAAAGGCCCGTTGCCGGCGGGCCTTCACTTTGTTTTTGCACCCTTCGCTGCGCGAAAAGTCATTTCGGTAACAGACTACACATGCTCGTCATCGTGCCGTTGACCTCAATGTTGGCCCCCACCACGATCGGCTGATTAGAGGTGACTCTGATCGCGAATGCGACATCTGGCTCACTGGATGGATTCGCACCCGCCGCAGGCGCCAGCCAATTCACATCGCGCGTGTTGGCAGGACCCAGCGAAACTGTTGCGCCATCTGCGTCGCCGGGATAAGTCTCGGGGCCCGGCGAACCAGGGATGTTGTGTCCGAGCAGGTTCACTCCCGCAGCATTTAGAATATTAATCGAAACATTCGCCGCCACGGCGCCGCCATTAAAAACATAAACATCGCTTCGCGGACTACCGCCCCCGCTGGGCCGGTGCGCCGGCGTGCAGATCCAGACGTAAGGTGGACCACCGGTCGATGTCCCCGGAGGTCCCGGCGAACCCGCCGGCCCGGGCGATCCCGCCGGTCCCGGTGGGCCTGTCGGCCCGGCTGGCCCCTCGATATTCCAACTCACGCGAGTTTCGTTGTTGTGACAGACGGTGCTCACATCCACCAATCGCATCCCTCCGTTACCAGGATTGATGCACGCTTCTAACACTCCGGCGGAATTCGTTGTCGTCGCCAGCTTGACGAGCGGAACTGCAGCTACAAGCAAAGCCGCCGCAACCAACCCACCAATCAACATTCGACGGGTCCAATTCTTGGTCATGTTCTTTCTCTCCTTCTTGATCTGCGCGCTTGCGCCTTTGACATTGAAAAGCCATCACGGGGGATCACGAATCTAACGACGACCTATCCTGGTGTCAATTTTTATTGGATGTAAGCGCGAGCGGAAGTTCGGTCCTCGGTGGAAGCGAGCGCTCCTGTTCGGGGCCCACGAGTGCCGAAAGCATGAGCAAGTAAGCCACGGACCAGTTCCGTTCCTGCAGACATACTTGACTCAGCAGAGTCTTGGACGCTTTAGCAGGCGCGAAGCGCGACATGTGATAGCCCCGACCGTGAGGTCGGGGTCAAAGTTCATTGAGATCAATCACGGTGACGATTACCCCGACCTGACGATCGGGGCTATTACATGTAGGCGCTTCGGGCCATTGTTGCTATTCCAATAAGTCCGCCTGGCGGGCTAGCTGAGTCAAGTATCTCATCGCCGTTCCGTTTGTTTCACCTGTCGGACAGTTATGGCAGCAGATTACTGTCATGTGTGCGCCGCATCACCGACAGCCAGGTAGTGCCCCAATTTGAATGAAGCTTTTCTCTAGCCCAGGCGTTTACGCCTGGGGACGGGTTGTTCTAGGAATTGAAAGCCCCATTAATGGGGCTTTCGTAAATGGCTCCGTCACATTACCCCAGGCGTAAACGCCTGGGCTATAGAAAGTAAATCGGCAAATTAGGGCATCACCGACAGCCACGACATGTGAAAGGAAAACTGCACAATTGCAGTAACGGCACTGCCATTGCTGATGACTTACCGGTAGTGAAACGTTCGATTGATGCTCTCGACCCAGAGGAGATCACATGAAGAAGATTTCTTGTCTAATGGCCCTCGTGTTACTGCTTGTGCCCGTTGCACAGCTAACCGCGCAGACGCAAAAAAATGCGGAAAGCGCGAAGAAGCAAGTCGCCAGACTCGGCGTTGGCGCAAAAGCGAAAACCACGATCACGCTCAACGACCGGACCAAAGTGAAGGGTTATGTTTACAGTATTGGCGATGATGACTTCGTGGTACGCGATGGCAAAACCGACGCTCCGACCACGATTCGTTACGCAGACGTGTTGAGCGTCAACGACAGAAGCAACAAAGACTTGCTCATAGGTCTCGGCGCGGCCGCCGTGGGAGCGGCACTCCTAATCGTGGTCGTTACCCGCGGCCGCGCGGTAATACACTAGAGACCGCCCAAGCGCTGGCTGCCTGACAGCCTTTCATCAAGCGCTCGCACTTTTTACGAACGTAGCGTTGAGTTTGATATCGACTCCCGCCAACGCCTGCGACACCGGACAATTCTTCTTCGCCGACTCGGCCGCCTCGAGAAATGTCTGCTCATCGATGCCGGGCACTTCGCCTTCAGTCGTGAGTTCAATGGTCGTGATTTTGAAACCCTCTCCCACCTTCTCGAGACTCACATTGGCATTGGTGCTGATGCGCTTCGGGTTGTGACCGGCCTTAGTCAAACCTGCGGCCAGGGCCATCGAAAAACAGCCCGCGTGGGCCGCGCCGATCAACTCTTCCGGATTCGTTCCCGCACCGTCTTCAAAACGCGACACGAACGAATAAGGACCTTCGAATGCGCCGCTTCCTAACTTGACCTTACCTTTGCCTTCTCGCAGGTTGCCTTCCCAGACTGCGCTTGCTGTACGTTTTGCCATCCTGTGCTCCTTATGAATATTATGCTGCTCCGGCGAAATTCAAACTGCCTTCAAACTCCACGTCGCCGCCGCGAAAGAATGCCACGATTTGTCCCGGCAGCCGGGCCGGTTCGCAGTCACCTTCAAAAACAAAATTCGCCTGAGCGCGGTTTTCTACGAATTGGACACCCGCTTCTTTGAAAGTATCTTCGAGGTGCTGTTTGTAATGCGGATGCAGGCCATCGGCGTTTAAGAAAACGCGCAGATTGGCGCCGCCCACCTCGGCAATCTTTTGTTCCAGTTTCGCTTTGTACTTTTCTCCCATGATTCCTCCCCTGAAGAACAATTAATCGAAATAAGTTTTTGTCAGAGCTTTCATTTCGATCATCGCTATTTGCTTGCGAGAGTCAAGCAGTGAAGAGTCGATGCGAAGACCGCACGAAGTAAGGGCGAAATAACACTTAGTGCATGGCCTTTGCTCAAAAAGTCGATCAAAGGAAAATTGGAACAGGCATTGTCTCTCAGGTCGGGAAGAGTGGCTTGCCCCCGCACCTTTGAATCGCCAGATTGCTTGAGGAACAGAAAGAGCGGGGTAAACCACCCTTCCCAACCCGAGAGAATTTTCAGGTATGTCGATTAAACCCAGGAGTTTTTAGGCGACGCCTTACTGCGCGCGTGCTTCTGCACTCTTATGCACGAATCGAAAAACTATGTGCAATAATCCGCCAAATGTTTATGAGCTACAGAAGATTCACCCTGCTGCTGTTGTTTCTGATTGTCCTGACCGCGTGCAAGCCGGCCCGTCGTCCACCGGTCAGCGTGAACCTTTCGCCGAACCAAACTCCACGTCCGACAGCCAGTCCCGATAACGCCCTGCAATCTCAAATCATGCAGTTCGCTTCGGTCGCCAAAGGCCGCGTCGGCGTCCTGGCCATTCGATTGGAGACGGGAGAGAAGGTGGCGTCGCTCAACCCGCAAGACCATTTCCCCATGCAGAGCGTTTACAAGCTTCCAATCAGCATGGCGATCATGAAGCAGGTTGATGATGGAAAGCTGACTCTCGCTCAGAAGGTGCGCATCGACAAAGAAGATTACGTGGGATCAAAAGCTCATTCGCCCATTCGCGACAAAAATCCAAATGGCATTGATCTCACAGTCACGGAATTATTGCGCTACGCGCTGGTGGAAAGCGACGGCAGCGCTTCAGATGCTTTGATGAAACTCGCGGGAGGACACAAAGCGGTCCAGGACTACGTCAACAGCTTGCCGGTCAGCGATTTGATTGTGCTGAACACCGAACGAGAACTCAGCGAAGACGAAACAGCTCAATATCGGAACTATGCTTCCCCGAATTCCGCCGTGGCCCTGCTGCGGGCGTTGTTCGAACGTCGCGGATTATCCGAATCAAGCCAGGCCTTGTTATTGAAATACATGACACAATCCACACCGGGCGCGAAACGACTCAAAGGACTGCTGCCGGCGGGAACAATCGTCGCGCACAAGACCGGCACCTCAGGCACAGACAATGGCGTCACGGCCGCAACCAATGACATTGGCATCGTGACCCTGCCAAACGGCAAGCACCTCGCCATCGCCGTCTTCGTTTCGGATTCACCTGCCGATGAAGCCACTCGCGAAGGCGTGATCGCAAACATCGCGAAAGCAATTTTCGACCGCGCAGTTCCAGATTAAGAATACGCAGGTTCGATTAGCACTCGCTTGAGTTTGCCTCAGAAGTAGTCGACAAGATTGCGATGCTGCTCTTCTCAGTCACACCTGGCTTCAGCCAGGTGTTCCAGAACCTCGAATTGGGCGGAAACCGTTTAAAAAGGTTTCCAAAACCTCAGGCCCACTTGGCCACCCGGCTAAAGCCAGGTGTGAATTAAATAGAAACCGACTTTCGAGGCAACGCCACTCGCTTGCTGAAAGTCGTCCTAACCTCTAACCTCTGCCGCCTTTCGCAGACCCCACATTCCCCGCACCGCAAGGATGACTGAGAACAACCCGATCACGCCGAGCGCCAGCAGCGTCCAGACAAAAAAGAAATGTCCCTGATGACCTGAGAGCCTGCTCGCGATGCCGACACCCTTCGCGCCGCTCATGTGGACGTAAGGCACCAACAACGACATCAGGCCGCCGAGTAGCGTTACGATGTAACCCGCCAGACGCCCCCTAAACATCAGCACACCGTACAGCCAAACGTTACCGATGAGCACCACGCCAATGAGATTCGCGAGCTTTCCCTCCTCCCATCCATACACAATGTCACCCGTCAGGTGAAACGTTAGAAAGAGGAGCGAGACTAGAGACATGGTGGTTAACACGCTGCTTTCCTTCATCTGATTTTCTCTCCGTTGAGTTCGAGGGACGTTCGCCATCGCTGGTTTCTGATTGGAACTTAATTACCTTACGAATCGCACCGCCCGAGGTTTCGAGGAATAGCAGACAAATTCGGGCAGCGACATAGTTGACGAATCAAGCGGTTAAGCCCTCTCCCGTTGGGAGAGGGTTTGGGTGAGGGCTTAGCGCGGCTGGACTAATCATAAGTACTTTGCGAGAGATGAATTCGCACAGCGAATTCATCTCTCGCAAACTGATGTAAGTCTAATGGGCACGCGCTAAGCCCTCATCCCCGCCCTTTCTCCCAAGGGGAGAAGGGAGAAAAGCTTCAATTGATATGATTCGCCAGGTACGCCATTGCCCAAATTCGCATGTTAGACACCGGCGACAGTTTTGGAGAGCGATGACTGTCACCACTTGTCATTTCTCGGAATAAAAAAAGCGGCGCCCAGGACGCCGCTCTCCAAAAGGTCTGACCCATTTTCTTTCTACGACTGCTTCACAAACTTCATGGCCACGCCATTCATGCAATAACGCAACCCCGTAGGCTTGGGACCGTCGTCAAACACATGGCCCAGGTGACCGTCGCACTGCGCACACGCGACCTTAGTGCGCGTCATGCCCAGGCTTCTGTCTGTCTCTTCGATGACATTTTCTTTTTTGATCGGCGCCCAGAAACTGGGCCAGCCGGTACCCGAATCAAATTTCTGCGCCGAACTAAACACCGGCAGTTCGCAGCCCGCGCACACGAACGTGCCCTTATCGTGAATATCGTTCAGCGGACTCGAGAAAGCATACTCAGTTCCCTCATGCCGCAACACGTCGTATTGCTCAGGCGTCAACTGCGCCTTCCATTCTGCATCAGTCTTAATCACTTTTTTTATTCCTTTAGATTTGGTTCCCTCCCCCTTTGCCAGAGGGCCAGGTTGAGCGTCCACACTCTTACCCTTGTTCAGATTTGTTTCATTGCCCTGCGCTACTCGCGAAAGCAAAGGCAGCCGCGACAATATCGCCAGGCCGGCCACCGCCATCGAAGATGAAATAAAGAATCGTCTGTTCATCGCTGTTCCTCTGAATCTCAGATGCCTAAAGATGATATCGAGTCTTACTTACCCAACTCAAATTACGTAAGACAACGGGCAAATGGATTGCCTTATCGCAGGATGTCAGTCCCAAGGGCGGTAATGACCGGCTCAACGCGCGACCTTGGCGGAACGCCAGGCGGCAAGAATCAAACACACCGTAATCAGGAACGAAAAGGCGAGCGGGATCGCGAAGAAGTATCTCCAACTCAGCACCGTGATCGCCGCAAAACAGAGCGCGAACGTCCACGCAATGCCGCGCATCTGTGCTCGCGTCTCTATCGGAAGGCCACCCAATTGCCAAGCCAGCACCGCTGCGAAGAGCAGAAACACCGTAACGAAAAATCCGAATCCGACAAAGAAGTCCCAATAACTCCGGTTAAAACCCTGTAGGTTGAAATGAATCGATTTCATTGAAGAGAGTAGCGCGTCCACTCCCCAACTCGGATCAGACTGCAGAAACCCGACTGTGTGCCCGATGGCAAAAAGCAGAATGAGCACCGCCGCGATGCGATAAAACAAAGATGAGTTCAAGTGTCTCCTCCGGACAAATGTCGACGTTTGCGATGCGGCTTATATCATCGGCGCATTTACGATACAAATGCAGTGGGTGTCAGGCGGATTCGTGCCCATAATTTAGACGCGATCGCCAATTCTTTGCCACGCCGGAGGCGTCAAATAACTTAGCCCGGCGTACCACGCCGGGGTTACAATCCACCATCGAAGGCCCGGCGTCAATTGTCTTTCACAACAAAAAAACCCCCGGCGAAATAAATTCCGCCGAAGGCCTTTGGGTGGGACCGATGCTAATTCTTAATTAGTAACGTCCGCCGCCGTTGCGATTTTCGCGCGGCTTGGCTTCGTTCACTTTCAGCGCGCGTCCGGCCAGTTCGTGACCGTTGAATTGCGTTACCGCTTTGGCGCCGTCTTCTCTGGTTTGCATCTCGACAAAGCCGAAGCCTCTCGAGCGACCGGTTTCGCGATCTTCGATCAACGAGACGCTTTCGACGGTGCCGATGCCTCCGAACAGGTCTTGCAGATCCGCACTGGTCGTCTCGAACGCGAGATTACCAACATATAGTTTCATAGACATTTTTTTCTTTTACCTTTTCCCCCCGTGGGGCCAACAGAAGCTTCCAAAGCTTCCCAATTCTCCAAGGTTTCGTAATCCAACAGAGAGAAGCCTTGGGGTTCTAACTGGGTTTGAGCTGTGGAATCAGTTGGACTGGAAAAGTGACCAGAGAAGCTGAGAGCAGAGTGGCTCGGACTTTGTTCGACTATGACCCTACGCTAATAGTGCCCATAAGTCAAAGACAGAACATGTTTTGCGGTGATGGATACCAGCCCGATCACTCATTACTGCGCGAACGAGGCAGAGCTGTCCGGCTCGTGTCGATCAGATCTTTGGTGCGCCATTGCTCGCGCTGGCCGTTCCAGCGCAGGTGCCCGTCGGCGGTGGACTCGTAAGCATGCGGCCCGAAGATTCGCCAGTCTTCCGGCGTGTAGAAAACATAACCACCTCGAAAGACTGCATGCGCGACAAACTCTCTGCCGTCTGACAGTGCATAGATTCCGCGTTCTCTTAGCTCTTGCATCGCATCTGATTTTGCTGCCGGAGGTTCGCCCCCAAAGTAAATGATCGGAACCGGTGAATCGCGAAAAGAGATCATCCGCGCCCCCTCCTCCATCTCCCGTTTACGCTGCATGGGCAGCCGCAATCTTGTGAAAGGTCGAATTGGAAACAATGGCGGTTCCCACTGTCGGTGTTCCCGCGACTACCGTCTCCAGAGACTTAATTACCTCGGGATAGCCCTTGCGGGTATAGGCCTCCGCGTCCGCCTGCGTCTCCCAGAGACTGTTACCGACGGCTTCGGTAAGATCCGGAGAGATAAAAACAATTTCATCCAGAAATCCCTTCTGCTTGCGCAGCATGGGAATTACTTCCTTTTCCATTAGGCGGGTAAATTCCGGGGCAGCCTTGGCTTTGAGTCTAACTACTACATGACGAGCAAACATACATATGCTCCTGGGGTCTTAGCTGTTGGGTCAGATGATCTGGAGAATTCCAGAGAAGCCTGAGAAGGAGTGAGCTGGACTCGATCCACCACGACACTATGCTTATAAAGATCATAAGTCAACCGCACGATATATTTCGGAAGTGGAATATACGCGTCCGTGGTCTCGTGTGAGCGCGAAGCGCGGCACAGTGCTAGCCGCTGGCGAGCGTAACGAGCCTGCGGGACACGACCGCAAAATTTTCCCGAGCCTGCGGAGCTGGCGTCAGATTCTGTCGCCCCTGCGGGGCTCGAATCGTTTGGGGTTCGCTAACCCCCGGCTCGCAGACTCGCCTGGGGCTTTATTCTGTCGCGCTGCGCTCAGGAAAGACGTCACCCGACAAATGAGAAATGAAAAACCTCAAATGGAAAATGGAAAATCTCGGTCAGTGGTCATTGGGCGGCGAGGACGGGATTTCCATATGTCATTTTTTATTTTTCATTTTTCATTTGAATGGACGGCGCTACTTGGTCCGGTCGCTACCGCTCGCGGTTCTGACACGGAGTTTAGGCGTGCGGTGACTCACGCGACCACAAACGCGACAATGGGTCTATCGACGCGTTCCCTTTGCAGGCAAGGCTCGCACGATCAGAAACGGCACCAGCGGGATGACGATGGCGTAAATGTACTGCGACCGCGACACGCCGATGCCGAAGCGGCACCAGATACCCGGCACACCATCAGATCGAGCAACTCACCAGCTCGCCACCGAACTTTGAAGCCATGATCGACGCCAACCTGCGAGCCCCAGTACTTCTTCGGTGAAGCGCCGAACTCTTTCGGTACAGCGCAGAACTTCTCCGCTCAAGCGCAGAACTTCTTCGATCAAGCGCAGAACTTCTCCGGTCAAGCGCAGAACTTCTCCGGTCAAGCGCAGAACTTCTCCGGTCAAGCGCAGAACTTCTCCGGTCAAGCGCAGAACTTCTCCGATCAAGCGTAGAACTTCTCCGCTCAAGCGCAGAACTTCTCCGGTCAAGCGCAGAACTTCTCCGATCAAGCGCAGAACTTCTCCGATCAAGCGCAGAACTTCTCCGGTGAAGCGCAGAACTTCTCCGGTCAAGCGTAGAACTTCTCCGCTCAAGCGCATAACTTCTCCGGTCAAGCGCAGAACTTCTCCGATCAAGCGCAGAACTTCTCCGATTAAGCGGAGAACTTCTCCGATCAAGCGCAGAACTTCTCCGATCAAGCGGAGAACTTCTCCGATCAAGCGCAGAAGTTCTCCGGTAAAGCACAGAAGTTCTTCGGAACGGTGATGTCAGGGTGGTGTCAAATTTTGTGTAAACGGCCGTTTGTGAGTTCCCTGATATCGCAGTAGGGGCTGTGGGAACGTGCGAAAACTTAGTTTATTTTCCACGGTTTTCATAGCCCTCTTGTTTCGAATCCTATCGGACGAGCCAACGCCGGGCTTTCAAAACTGGGTTAACGATGAGAAATGAGAGCCCGCTTAGCGGGCGACAGATTTGCGGTGGCTCGACACCGTTTGGATTTGTTTCGGAATTGCGCCGTCAGACCCAACGCGAGAGTCGCAGGCCTGCGTCAATTTCTCGAATCACCGTTCCATTGAGAGTGACCAAATCTCACTACGGTGCAACCCCGATTATGACAAGAGGAACCGCGGGAACGCCGCGGCCTTGCCGCACTACATTGTAGAGCTCTCCTTCGTAATAGGAGATGCCGGAACTCATTTCTCTCTGAAGTGATTTCATCGGCAAGATTTCTATCCCAACATCGATCTTGTCGCCCACATAAAACGCTAGATGCTTGACAAATAAGTCGTAGGCCACAAATGAATATTTGCCGAACTGAACTTCAACGGCGACCCTCTCTTTAATGAAATCAGTTTGGTTATAGCTAAAGATGGGTTCTTGACCGGCAGCCAAAATCTCCTTCTTTTGTTCCTCGGGTGATAGCGTGATGGTTTGTCGAATGAGCTTCACGTCGCGCGTTACCCAATAGCTGACTCTGCTCTCTTCCCAAGAAGCGGCATGTAGCAACCGGCTAAAGCAAGCGTTCAAATCAATTGGGCTATAAAAAACAGTGCCAGCAGTCCGGCTCTCTTTGGAGACTTTTGTCTTGCATCCGCCCGCGTCAACCGCGTTTATGACGGTCTTGATTTCCGACCACAGTTTCTTCTTATGAACCAAAAGAAATTCTAGTCCATTGAGATGGGAATAGGTTTCGACAATCTTCATTAGTTCGCGGGAGTCTTAGATTCCGCGGCAAAGAGATCCTGACTTTGAGCCTTACTCGTTTGCGACCACGGCGAGACCGACAGGCTGTTTCCCGCGCGAATTGGATCATAGACCGGACGATCCATGGGCCGCGTTTTTAGCGTACCCTCTAAAGTCTGCTGAATTCGTTCTTTCGCTATCGCAATGTACTTCTCGAAAACTTCGGAACCAATACCTTTACGCTCGTGACGGATGGCTGCGATGATGCTTGTGCCCGTGCCCATGAAAGGATCAAAAACCGAATCCCCTTCATTCGTCATTGAGAGAACGAGCCTTTCGATTAACTCAACCGGAAACTGGCAGGGATGCTCAGTCTTCTCGACATGATTGTTCTTAACGTTGGGTATCACCCAGAGATCACCAGGGTTCTTCCCGAGAGGATTACAGGAGTATTCGCCTGCGCGCGGCCCTTTGAAGTATCGCTTGCCAGGATACTTCTGCGGAACGCGAATGGGATCGAGTTTGAAAACGAAATCGTTCGACTTCGTAAACCACATTATGGTTTCATATCTACCTGAGAAACGTCGACTGCAATGAAGTCCGTGCTCAAAATGCCATATGATTCGGTTCCGCATTTTCAACCGGAGGTCGCTGAAGATTGGATATAAAACGCTATCGAGGGGAATGATAGAGCCATTGTCAACGTAATTTCCCACCTGCCAACAAATACTGCCATTGTCACGAAGCACTCGAACGCATTCAGATATCACTTTCGCTTGTTGTTCTAGATATGTCTCTAGCTTAAGTTTTCGCTCATATTCCTTTCCTAAGTTATAAGGCGGGGAAGTGACGATCAGCTGGATAGATTGGTCCGGAATGGAATGCAGAAGCTCTAAACAATCGCCGTGAAATAGAACAATCCGCTCATGCGCAGAGAATTGCTCAGCAATCCGTAATTCGTCGAACATCTTATTTCGTGCTCTTCTGGGTGCGGGCATTATCTGGAAATATCAACAGTTAGGCAACGAACACACTTAGAACTATGTTGAGAGCCTTGACGTCATAGACGTTAACGAAGGTCGCTAAAATTCGTTATCAGCCTATCTCATGTCGGAGCTTACTGGGCAAACGCCTTAAGAAACGAATCTCACTTACACTTGCTATATCCACAATCCCGACAAAAATCACACCCACTCGCATGCTCCAACTGCCCGCGGCATTCGGGGCAGACGCCGATCATTGTGCTCATGATCGCGCCAACTACGTGCTGCGTGCCCTGTGGAGAAGTCTGGGGACTGAGGACTGAGGACTGAGTGGCAACGACGGGATGTGATTGTTTTAGTGCTCGCGCTGAATCGGGATGTCCCTTCAAGCGCCGGTTGGTGATCATGATGCATTCGGCGACGGCTTGTTCGGGGCTCGTTAGCAGGCGCTCGTTGAACCAGACGGCGTGGGTGCCGGTGACTTTGTTCAGGCTGTAGGCGACTTCGGCGGCGTCGAAACCGCCGCGCAGCATCTTCGAGGCGAGCATGCCGACGCCGCCGCTGATGGGACCGGTGGCGAAGACTTCGGCGATCATCTCGCCGTCATGATTGACCGTGACGTAGAGGTTCTGGCCGTCGAACGGAATGCGCCAGGTTGCGCCCGAGAGTTCACGCGGGCGTTCGAGACGGATTGCGCCTTGCTTGCGCGCGGCGGCTTCGGCTTCGGCGAGGCGACGCGCGGCGGCTTCATTCTCGGATTCGGCTCGGCCTTCAGGAACAATGGCGGGGGCTGACTCAGTTGAATCCAGATTCGAGATTCCAGATTCCAGATTCGCCGGTTCGATGATCGTAGTCGTGGTAACGATTGTCGGCGTATCAGTCTTACTTTCGGTCTTCATGGAAGTTAACACCTGGTTCTCGCGCGAGCCGTCGCGGTAATAACTCACGGCTTTGCAGCCGAGCTGACGGGCCAGACGATACAAAGCATCGACTGACTCGACGGTGTCGTTGACGGCGCCGTTGCAGGTCTTTGAGACGCTGTTGTCGACGTTGCGTTGCGCGGCGGCGAGCACGTGCACGTGCTGCTCGGCGCTGATGGACATCGCGGAGATGAAATAGCCGGGAAGCTCGTGCTCGTGTTCCACCACGTAAGCCGCGGCGGCATCGATCGAATCCTGATCGGTTTGATCGACGTCCAGGCCCAGCGCCTGAGCGGCGAGGGTGTGAACGTACGTACGTGTGCCTAGAGTGTCTTTGCGCACGTACGCCCACGAGAAGTTGGGTTCGACACCCGACGAAGTTTCTGCAACCAGGGAAATTGTGCCCGTAGGAGCTATCGTCGTGACTTCATAGTTACGCGGGGTGAGCGGAACTTCACGTGAGATACCGATCTGGTTGTAGAGAAAGTCGGCGTAATTATCGCGATTCGGTTCGAGTTCAGGAAAGACGCCACGCTCGGCGCCCAGACGTAGCGATTCATTCCAGGCTTCACGGCGAATAAAGCCCATCACTTCATCCATCAGATCGATGGATGCTGATGAACCATAGGAAATCTTCAGGTTCAGACAGAGATCGGCGAAGCCCATGATGCCCAGGCCGACGGGCCGCGTGCGCTTCACCACGTCGTTAATTTCGGGGAGAGGCCACGCGCAAGTGTCGATGACGTTGTCCAGAAAACGCGTGGTCCAATGAGTAACTTCGGCGAGCCGGTCCCAGTCGACGCGTGTCTCGCGGTTGTAGAACTTATTCACATCGATCGAGCCGAGGTTGCACGAGTTGGCGAAGTGCAGGAACTGCTCGCCGCAGGGATTGCTCGCCATGATCGGGCCCATCGAGTTGATCATGTGATTGTGGCGATTCACTTCGTCGATGAAGGCGATGCCGGGTTCGGCGTACTTGTGCGCGCTGGCGATGATGCGGTTCCAAATGTCCGGCGCATAGACGAATCCCGGCGCGGGCGGCTCTTCAATTAAAGCGTCGGAAAGATCGGCGGTTTCGAATCCCTCTTTGTCGCGGAACGTGACGGTCGAGCCATCCGGCCGGCGATAGACGACGTAGTTGCGGCCGGTGACCGGATCGAAAACGGGATCGTTCCAGCCTTCGCCCTTGAATTCGAGCTGATACCACTCGTTCTTTTCGACGGCGTCGAGGAACTTGTCGGTGACGTTGACTGAGATATTGAAGTTGGTGAGCGAGTGCTGATCGTTCTTCGCATGAATAAAGCGCAGCACATCGGGATGCGTCACGCGCATCATGCCCATGTTCGCCCCGCGACGCACGCCACCCTGTTTCACGGTGTCAGTGGTCGTATTGAAGATATTCATGAACGACACGGGACCGCTGGCGACTCCGTGCGTGGAACTAACCATCGAGCCGCTGGGACGAAGCTTCTCAAAAGTGAAACCGGTGCCGCCGCCCGTCTGATGAATGATGGCCGCATCGGTCGCCGTCTTCATGATGCCCGCGATCGAGTCAGGCACATCGAGCACGAAGCACGCCGCGAGCTGCCCGTTGGGTTTGCCGGCGTTGACGAGGCACGGAGTATTCGGAACGAACTCGCGCGCGTTCATAATGTCCGACATCGCATTGTAGAAAAGGTCCCGCTGGGCGGGATCGGTTTCAGCGGTGGAGACGTGCGCGACGACGCGCGCCACGATGTCCTGCCATTCCTCGAGCGAATTGCCTTTCGCATCTTTCAGCGAATAGCGCTTGGCCACAACCTTGCGCGCATTCAAACCGGGGGCTGTCGCCTGACGCGTGCCTAATTCATATCGACCGATTTTCTTTTCAGACACTTTTGTCATCTTCGCACCACTCGCTGTTTTCATTAGTTTACCTTTCCCGCGCGTCTATCGCACGCGAGCCGAATCTGTAGACACGAATACCGCGACGACTCATCATCGCCCTCTACGAAATGATTGTTTAGCAGGTACTACGGTCGGTTTTGCGAAGTTACTACTGCCCTTGCGGAGTCGGGTTTGGAGCCCTTCTGCCGCCGCCGCCAGCCGTCTCAACCAAAGCAGGACGGACTATACGCTCACTTCCGGCGGATGTCAATATCTTGTGGCCATCTTTTTTTTCAATACGATAGAGTGTGTTTTCTGAGGCATTACGTGAAGGGCTAAGTAACTGAGAATTAGGCGATTAAGTGTTCTTTGAAACCTCTCAGGTAAGGAAGAGTGGCTTGCAGGCGCTGTTAGCTGGAGTAGGTTCAATTCAAATCAGCGGGGGCAAGTCACGCCTCCTTACCTGAGCGGTTATCGATGGCTTCTGCCACTACTTGGAGGATGAGCCGGTAGAAAGCAACAAATCCAATTCACGATGTTGGTTGTCCAGCATTCCATACGTGTCGGCGGTCTCTTCCAGCATCTGGCGGGTCATCGCGATCGAATCACTTAGCTCTTCAAAATGAAGTGCGGAGACACGTTCCGGCGTGGGTAGGGTGACCACCTGATCGTTGACGAGGCCAAAGAAATTTTCGATTGATTGCAGCTGTCCCTCGACCAGCTTCACGGACCGCTCAAGGTCATTGAAAGCCGCGACTCGTCTTCTCAGGATTTCCAGGTTCGCCTGCTGAATTCGTTTCTGCCGATCGTCGGTCGAATTTTGGACTGAGTGTTCGGCTTGCTTCAGTTGGTTCTGGACGGCCTGACGATTCGTCGATCGCAGGTGATGCTTGCGACGGCGATACACGTCGAGCAAATCGACGAAGTCTTCCCAACGCTGGTCGAGACTTTGCAGGTTGGCGGGAATATCTTTGCTGTTCGTGAACTTGCGGTAGTTCGAATAGATCTGGTTCTTCATCCAGCGCAGGTACTCGACAGCTTCGCGTTCGCGCGGATCGAAACCTTTGATGACGGCTTCGCGTTGGGCTTCGCGAAGTTTGCGCGCCTTCTCTTTGGCGCGGCGTTCGACGAGACGGCGATAGAAAGGCGCAGCGGGCACGACAGTGAGATAAACGGCTTCAGTTCCGAGCCCGAGCAACAGCGGAGTTACGTCCTGAAAAAAGGCGGCGCCCACGAGAAAGCCCGCCATACCCCAAAAGTTGATCGGCTCTTTGAATGCTTCTTTTAAATAACGAGAATCAATCTTGGGCCAGTTCATGAAATACGAATCGCTTTGAACATTCTCTTAGCCGAAGCCCTTCCTCACAGTCGGGCCGATGCCCCGCCGACGCGGTTCACTCCTACTGCTGCGGAGTCGTTTCTCCCTGGGCCGCCGGCAGCGCCTGCGGCGCGCCGGTCGCGTTGGCGCCCGGCAGTAAGCCCATCTCCTGTTTGTATTGCAGCAGCTTGTCCTGCAGCTGCATGTCCATGGCTTCCTTCTCGATCTCCTGCATTTGATTATCCACCGAAGCGGAGCCCAGTTGCATTCGGGCTTCGGCCGCGGCGGCGCGGCGGTCGATCTTGTCGCGCATTTCGTCGAACGTCTGCGCGTCGTCGCCGATTTGGAAAGACGCCATCGTCTGCGCGAGTTGCTCTTGCAGCTTGGCCTGCTTCGATTGGTTGATTAGCTGCATGGCCTCGGCGGTGCGCCGCTGCATTTGCAACATGTAATTGTCCCGGGCTTTGAGCGCCTGTTTGGAAGCCAATTGCGCATGCTCATGCTGATGCACGGTCCTCTGCAAATCAACCTGGGCCTGCTGCAGTTGGCCGATGTAGGCCGTCGCAATGTCGTCGCGGCCCATCTTTACCGACGCTTTGATCTTTGAATCGAGGTCGACGACCTGATATTCCAGGCGCTCTTTATTCTTCGCCAGAAGTTTTTCAGTAGCCATGACCTGGGCCACTGAATTATTCAGGTCGGGAATGCGATCGCGCATGTCGCGAATGGTCTGTTGCAGGATTAATTCGGGGTCTTCAGTCGCTTCGACGATTCCGCCGAACAAGGCGCGCAACGAACGCTTTATTCTAGTCCCAAGTCCCATTTCATCCTCCGGCTAACCTTTGCAAAAGGTGATTTGCATATCGGCGGTCAAAACGCCCGGCGCGCCGTCGAATTGTACGAAAGAGAAAGGCGCGTGGTTGCATTTTCAACCACTTTTGTAGGCGAGTATACCAGAACCTGTGAGCAGCAAGCAGTGAGCGGTGAGCAGTTGGTCGGGATAAGGCCGCCCCCGCCGTTTAGGATGTAACAGTCCGGCCGATGTCGCGGCGGTATTGCATCCCGTCCCATTCGATTTCCCTGACCGCGCCATAACAGCGACCTAGCGCTTGATCGAGATTTTCGCCGGTAGCTGTTACCCCGAGGACGCGGCCGCCGGCGGTTACCCAGTCGTCGCCCGCACGGGACGTTGCGGCATGGAAAATCGAGACTTGTTCGTGCAATGCCGCTCGTTCAATGCCGTGAATCCTGGCGCCGCTTTCGACTCTTGCAGGGTAACCTTTCGAGGCCAGGACCACGGAGGCGGACGAACCTGGCGACCAGGCGATATCGAGCTGGCCCAAACGGCCGTCGGTCATCGCCTCGCAAATCTCGGAAAAGTCAGTTTGCAAGCGCACGAGGATGGATTGGGTTTCCGGATCGCCAAAGCGGACGTTGTATTCCAGGACGCGGGGTCCATCGATGGTCAGCATGAGACCAATGAAGAGGATTCCACGAAATGGAAAGCCTTCGTCGCTACATCCCTGCAGCGTGGGCTCGACGACTTGATGAATGACTTGATCGAGAGTTAAAGAATCAATGACGCTGTGGTCTGTGATTGATCCCATCCCACCCGTGTTCGGCCCAGTATCGTTTTCGCCAATCCGCTTATGATCTCGTGCCGCCGGCATGAGGCGATAGTTTCTGCCGTCAGAAAAAAGCAACACCGATACTTCCGGCCCGGTGAGCCTTTCTTCCAGAACGATCTTGCGTACGGCGTCGATGCCGGCGATGCCACCTTCGAGCTCGTCTAGTCCAGAGACGGCTTCGGCGTAATTCGTCGCGACAAACACGCCCTTGCCGGCGGCGAGTCCGTCAGCTTTGATGACGACACCGTTTGCGTCCGTCCCGATTTCTCCCGAGTTCACGATCGTTTTGGCATCGTCAAAAGAACCAACGACGCGATAACGTGCGGTGGGAATCGCGTGGCGATCCATGAAAGCCTTGGCGAACGCCTTACTGGACTCGAGCCGGGCGGCTTTGCTTGTCGGTCCGACTATCTTGAGGCCGCGGTTCAAAAAAACATCGACCAGGCCATCAGCGAGCGGAGCTTCGGGACCCACGATCGTCAAATCAACCTGCTGTGCTGCAGCGAATGATAAGAGCGCTTTCTGATCATTAACCTTAATCGGAACTACCTCGGCGTTCTCTGCAATTCCAGCATTCCCCGGCGCGCAAAAAAGCTGCAAGCGCCGATGCGACGTGCGCTCCAGGGTGGAACAAATAGCGTGCTCTCGACCACCTGAGCCAATGACCAGAATCTTCATCGTTCGCAATACCGTCCTTAGGTTTACGCGAGGCGGAACGCTAGGTTTGGAGGTCCGAAAAAATCATTCACAAAATGCTTGACACGGCTGGGTCATAGTCATATAAGTGCACCCGCTGTGGCCGTCAGTACTCGCCTTCTAAGCGGGTCAGCAAAAATCGTAGCGGCCTCCTCGTACAGTTCAGTTCGTGCACCTGCAGAGGGGCTTCCTGCCTGTTGACCGACAGAGCCTCAAAAGGAGATGCAGATGTCAGACCAATCTCGGGCTCAAAACGATCAGACATCTGATTACCAGGATAGATCTATCGCTTGCGTCGATTGCGGCGAGCATTTCATCTGGACCGTCGGCGAGCAGGTTTTCTTTCACGACAAAGGACTAAAGAACGAACCGAAGAGATGTAAGCCCTGCAAGCAAGCGAAAAATGATCGCCTGGCGGCGATCTCAGTGGCCCAATCGAGCGGCGCCAAACAACGCATCGAAGTTACCGTCCAGTGCGCGCAGTGTCATGAACAGACGACCGTGCCTTTCTATCCTTCACAGGGCCGGCCGGTTTATTGCCGCGCCTGCTTTGTAGCGTCGCGCGTCATGGCCGCCGGCGTCTAGGCTAATGTTCCAGGTGATACGGAATATTAGTCACGACCACGCCCTTCTTAAATAACAAAGCACCTTTTAGAAACAGCGTGTTCTGATTGTGCAGCAGGTTCTGCCACCATTTTGCCGGCACAAATTCCGGCAGCACCACAGTGATCATGACATTCGGCGAACTTCGCCGCACCCGATCTACATAATTGAATAGCGGCCGCGCCAACGATCGATAAGGCGAGGCCACGACCACGAGGTTGACTCCCGATCCCCACTGCTGCCACTTCTCGCGAAGCTTTTGGGTTGCCACGTCGTCCAGGTTTACGTAAACAGCTGTGACGTGATGCGGCGCGATCGATTTGGCGTATTCAAGCGCGGCTATGACACCTCGATGAATGCCTGAGATGGGCACGATTACCTCGTGGTGAATCGGTCGCAGTCCCACCAGGCCTTCAGTCGACAGTTGCTCGGCGACATCCACGTAGTGGCGGTGAATTCTGAGAAACATCCACACCAATATCGGTATCAGAATCACGACAATCCAGGCGCCATGAACGAACTTCGTCACAATGAAGATCATCAGGACGACAAACGTGACCACCGCACCGACGCCATTAATGACCAGAAATCTTCTCCAGGGAGCGTTCGGGCGTGCCTGCGCAGATTCGGCGGTGTCTGATTGCATCAGCTTCCCTTCGCGCCACCAATGCACGACCATGCCGGCTTGCGAGAGTGTGAAGGAAAGGAAAACTCCCACGGCGTAAAGCGGAATCAGGCGGCTCGTGTCACCGGCAAAAGCCCAGACGAGAAAAGCGGAGAAAACTGCCAGCAGAATCACGCCATTTGAAAACACCAGCCGATCACCCAGATTCGACAACTGGCGAGGCAGGAAGCGATCGCGCGCCAGTAGCGACGCCAGACGGGGAAATCCGGCGAACGATGTATTGGCGGCGAGAATCAGGATGAGCGCAGTGGTGGCCTGAACTACGTAATAGAACCAGCTCATTGGGCCGGTGAAAACTGCGCGCGCGATCTGCGAAATGACGGTTTCGTGTTCAAGCGGGTGGATGTGAAAGAGATAACCCAGAACGCTCGCACCCATGAACATGACGATCAGAAGGACTGCCATCCATGAGAGCGTCGTGGCGGCATTCTTCGATTCTGGTTGCTTGAACGCTTGAACCCCGTTTGAGATCGCTTCAATTCCCGTCAAGGCCGCGCAGCCGTTAGCGAAAGCTCCCAACAGAAGAAGGAGGTTGAGTGGTTGCGCCTGGTAACCCTCGGCTACCTTTAAATCCGCATCGTTGGGCACCGGTACTATGCCTGGGTTCAAATAGTAACGAACCAACCCGTACACAATGAGCGCCATGAAGCTGAAGATAAATGCATAACTCGGCGCTGCGAACATTGAGCCGGCTTCGCGTACTCCGCGAAGATTGGCGACCGTGATGAAAGCAATGAAAAAGAGACACAACCAAACGCGATGATTATGCAGTTCCGCAAACCGCGTCCCGACTACCGCAGAAGTGATGGCCTCGACACCGGCAGCGATCGACACTGACACCGTCAGGATGTAATCAACCAGCAGCGAGGCTCCCGCGATCAGTCCCGGCAGGACTCCCAGATTGTCCTTCGCGACGATGAATGCGCCGCCACCTGAAGGGTATGCATAGATAGTCTGCCGATAACTGATCGCCACGATGATCAGCAGCAAACTAATTGCGATTGAGATTGGAACTACGCGCGAAAAAGAGCCGGCATGACCGGCGACATAGGCAGCCGCCAGCACTAACAGAATTTGTTCGGTTGCGTAGGCGGTCGAAGAAAGGGCGTCGGATGCGAAGATCGCCAGCGCGGTCTTCTTGGTCAGCCGTTCGTGTGCTAAGCGCGCTGTTCGAATTGGGCTGCCCACCAGCAGCCGCTTGAGAGACGCCATCGTTTATGTTTGCCAGCCCCTGGGTGCGCGCTAAAAAATGCCACAGCCAGGCGTGTAATATGCCAACTGTGGCAGCACACGCAGCGCGTGCCGCTCATTTAGATCAGATCAAATCGTTCGGGCTAGTGCTTGACGTATATTAAGACAAGTCTTTCGAATGTCAATCACGCAAAACTACGGATGAATTGTATTGATTTGATTTGGAGCGTGTGAAAAGGGGGCCCTGAAAATAAAAGCGGGCGGGGCCCTCCCACAAGCCCCACCCTAAGGCCACGTGTCCTCACCCCACGCGACCACTTCGCCCACCGGGGAGGCGGGCGCATCGAGATTATGCACAAGTCAAGCTTCTCTTGCAACCAAAACTGTGATCTTTTTTCACTTTTTCTTGTCCCTTAGCGAACAGCAATTAGCATTCATAATAGTGGTCATTAAGTTCGTTGGGGTAGTACCGATTCGATTGCATGTAAAAGGACAATCACCAGGTCGGTTTCGCCGGTCGTGCTCTTAATTTTCAGCGACACATAGTCGTTCGTCACATCGCTAATTGTGCCTTCGTAAAAACCGCCGGAAACACTCTTAATGTTGACGGCCTGACCTCGATATCGGATTAACAAGTTCTCGACGTGCTGGTAGTTCATCGCGCAACACCTCCTCCTTAAGCATCTTAATTACTCCCAGGTTACCAGGAACCAGCGATAACCATCCGGATCCTGAACGCTGACGAATCGTCCGCCCCATCCTTCGTCGCGGGGCTCAGTAACCTCAACCTTGCCCGCCATTAATTTCGCATAAAACAGATCGACATCGTTCACCCCAAGCACGAAATGAACGCCGCGACCGCGCTTAAGCATGGTTTCGATTTGTTGGACCAGCGTGAGGCGCAAGGTGCCCGATCGTAACGAGGCGATCGGCGGTTCCGCGTTGGGCTCCGCAGACTCCAACGTGAATTCCAAAGTGTCATGATAAAACTGCACGGACTCTTCAAGGTTGTTGACTTCAAGGAAAAGCAGATCGAGTCCAGTGATCATTTCGCTTCATCAGACCGCGGTCAGAATTAAGTAAACGGCGTAACCACCGGCCACCACAACCAGCCAAAACGCAATTTCTCCCGCATAACGAAAGCGCCGCAATGGATGATTAGGTTTCGTCGATTCCCGCGCGTTCGTCATCGCTGAGTGGGCAATCATCACTCCGAACAAAGTGACGCCGGCAGCGAGAATCGACAACGGCCAGAGAAACCACAGCCCGTTGAAGCGAACCAGGAACAGCAGAAGCAAACCCAGCACCAGGCACATCAACGCGCTGAGGAGTTGGCCATACAGTCCGACTTCGCGCGCCACGGGTTTCGAAGCTACAGCGGCGGCTTCAGCCGGAGACACGCGCCGGCGCGCATCGTATTCTTTGCGACTTCTTTCATTACGCAACACGCCGTACGCCTCGTTCAGCGTCTTCATATCTTCTTCGGCGCCGCCGCGATCCGGATGGGCCTTGTGCGCCGCGCGTTTGTAAAGACGTTCGATCTCTCGCGGCGAAGCATCCTCGCTCGCGCCCAGAATTTCGTAATAGTTTCGTGCGCCGTTCAAGTCAGGGCATTGTAGATTCGCTCCCGGCGATGATCAATGAGATCGACTCAAATGTTCGAGTTAGTCAGCGAATAGCCCCATAAACTTCCTGGGCTTCTGCGTCATCAACTGATATTTTTGATTCATGGAGCTGCCTTTCGCGCCGGGCGATGATCTAATCTTTCAACTCGAGAGTGGTTTCGGCCTGCTGCGAGTAATCGCCATCGACGTTGATGAAGACAAGCCAACCTGGCACCTGATGGCCTACGAAGAATTATTTCCGGATGTTGAATCCGCCGAGCAGGCGCTTAACAACGCTGCGGTTTTGCACGTTAGAATGCCGCACATGGCGCTCACGGACCGCGCGTTCGAGCGCACGCCGGCGGCCCGTCTGGGAAACCGGCCGGTCGCGAACGATGAGCGCGCGCCGTACGAGCACTGGTTAATGGGCAGCCGGCAGGTATCAGATCGTTCAGCTCTGTTAATGCTGGGGCTACGTTGAAATGAACTCGATCCAAATGAAGAAATCGACACGTTTTGTACTGATAGCTCTGTTGGTTCTGCTGGTCGGCGGCGCTGTTTCAGCGCAACGTCGCGAGCGGGTGGTCGATGCATGGCGTCCTGTGCACTTCGACGTCAACTTAACCTTCGACGAGCACATGTCTCAGATTGCCGCGGCGCATACCACCATCACCATTGAAGTACTAGCCCCAACGATCGATAGAATCGAATTCGATTTTGGCGAGATGCTGGTTGATTCCGTGCTCCTCGCCGACAAGCCCGCCAGGTTCGATCGCACCGCGGAAACGCTGAACGTGCTGCTACCCAGCCCGGCCAAGCGTGGAAGTAAGCTCAAGGTTACCGTCAACTATCATGGTCAGCCGAAAGACGGTTTGATATTCGCAAAAGATCGCGACGGCAACCCATCGGCCACCGGCGACAATTGGCCCAACCGGGTGCACTATTGGATCCCATCTCTCGATCATCCCTCAGCCAAGGCAACCGTTTCATTCACGATTTACGCGCCGGCAGGGTTTCAGGTCACGGCGAATGGACAGTTCGTGAAGCGGACCTTTGGCGCGGCCACCTCGCAATGGAAGTTTGAGGAAGCAAAAGCAATTCCCGCGTACTGCATGGTGGTGGCTGTCAACCAGGGGGCCATTATCAATTCGCCGTACCAGGCGGTGCCCCTTCTCTACCACGTGCCGCAGCGCGATAGTGAATATGCCCCGAAAGGTTTTTCACCGGCGGCGCCAGCTCTCGCATTCTTCAGTCAAACCGTCGCGCCTTACCCATATGAAAAGCTCGCGCTGATCATCGGCGCCACGCGATTCGGCGGAATGGAAAACTCCAGCGCGATTGTCTTCACGAATAATTTATTCGACTCGCGCCGGACCGATTTCGCCGCGCCGGTGGGCTCCAGCAACTCTGCCAGTAAACGCTTCGGCATTCCCGTCCACATTGAAAGCGTGGTGGCGCACGAAATTGCGCATCAATGGTTCGGCGATTCAGTCACTGAATCGACCTGGGCGGATCTCTGGCTTAGCGAGGGCTTCGCGACTTACTTTGCCGGCTTATTCATCGAAAAGGAAGATGGCGAAGACGCCTTTCGCGCCTACATGCGCGACGCTGCGCAGCGCTATTTCAATTTTGAAAAGCAGGCGAACTTCCCCATCCACGACACCGAGACGACGAAGCTGATGAGCCTTTTGAATCCCAACAACTACGAGAAGGGCGCGTGGGTCCTGCACATGTTGCGCAGCCAGTTGGGTGACGACGCGTTCTTCAAAGGCATTCGCGATTACTACAACCGCCACCAGGAAGCAAACGCGACGACTGAGGATCTGCGCGCCGCGCTCGAAAAATCTTCCGGCAAGAATCTAAAAGATTTTTTTACGCGCTGGATTTACGGGGCGGGTCATCCGCGCTATCAAGTCGGCTGGGCCGTCAACGATACTCAAACCGAACTGACCGTCACCGTTAACCAACTCCAGGACGGCGAACCGTTTCTCGATCCTCTGCCCCTCGAGCTGACAGTCGACAATCAGAAGGTGCCGTTGGTAGTCAATCCCAAATCCAAAACCGCAACGATAACTGTTCCTTTGAAAGGGCAGCTAACGGGGACTGTGATCGATCCGAATGAGACGCTGCTCAAAGAGGTCGTCAAGTAAGCGAGCGGAGCATTGGCCCGACCATAAGGGAGGGCTCACAAAACTGCGGCCAAAAAAGCCAACGCACGGCGTAATAACGTACCCCCACAAATCTTCGATCCCAGCGTTGTTGAAAGCCGAGTCGACCGAGTAAGGCTGCCTACTACTCCCGACTACAACCCATTCTACTAGGCGGAAACGATGCGGGTAGCTCGCGCCGGTTGGTCATTAAGTACGGTTTCTACCATCTCCAGACGCGCGATCAAGTTGTCAACTTTTCGATCCAGCTCGCGTTGTTTAATCCATGCCCAACTGCAAAGACCGACAACGATGAGAAAAACGAACACGTCAAAAGCTGTTTCGAGCCAGCCAGTTAGCGGCCCCTCTAACAAAATCGCTGTTGGGGCAGTACACAAGTCATCGATCAGAACCAGTAAATGAGCGCTGACGATTCCAATTAAAAGAATGTGCACGCCATACGTAGCACCTTTCTTTGAAGCAAGCACCTGGGTCATCAGCAGCAACTCGAGATTTTCCTTTTGCTTACTTTCGGATTGAGCTTGCATGGCTCGGTCAATCGCGCGATCGAGATTGTCGACTTCACGATCCAACTCGATACAGAAGACATAAAGGACAAACGCCATGAACACGCCGATAATCAAACCCAGATCATTCATGTCAATTACAACGCCGAAGAAAGGCAATCGCATCGACAGCGCCTCAGTTCTTTGTCTTATGAGGATATTTATTTGCTCGGACAGCTCCGCGCAGAACTCCTGCTTCATCAATATCGGGTCGGGCTCTTTATTTGAGTAAAGAAACTTTTTCGAGTAATTGATTGCCTCAAGGCATTTTCCGGACTGTCGCGGACTGGAAGTGACGCAGCTTGATTCCCCCCAACTCTGATCCTTGACGCAAGCTGATGCGAGCTGGAACTGAGCCAGACGTTGGTCTAACCAATCGGGACTCGTCGTATATCGATAACCGGTAAGCACTAACACTGCCAACGCTAATAACACATAAACCGTGGCTCGAGTTCTATTAGAACCGGCATTCACGGCGTCGAGATATGGCTTGAAGTCGATTTGCTCTTCAATGCCGTGCATTGATGCCGACACTGATTGGTCATGGCTAACGAGTGGGTCTTCGGGAAGCACTTCTCCTCGGGGAGGACTCTTGGTTTCGGACATAATGAGTTTCCTTCCCGGCGCAGACCAAATGCCGTTTTTGAATTGACGTTGCGAGTTTGCGAGGGTTCTCAGGACTCGGCCTAAGAATGGCATGCAGATTAGTCACTTGAAATCGCAAAGTCAATACTTTCGAGAAGGTGGTAGTGGTTCAGTTTGCGGAAGCCCGAACGAAGCAAGGGCGAAACGCACTTACTCCGTGCATGAGTTCTTACGTGAGGCAACCGGGGTTAGCTCGTTGGACGCGAAGGTTCTCAATTCACAGGCTGGCGGAACGACCGCGCCACGTCGTAGCAGAGCCCGCCATCAAGGCAAGTGAGGATTGAAGTACAAACCAGGCGTGCCGATCTTATTGATCTGAATCTTCGATGATGCAGATCACGGCCCGAAGCGCTGCCGGTACTCCGGTGACGAGATGAATGCTTTGACCATCTCGGCCGCAACGAAATTGCCGTTGAACTGATTCAGCTTGCCCAACCAGAAGTCATAACCGGTGTAATCTGAATCAGGAGCATCGTTTGGATTCCGCCGCAGGTAACCGATGTATTGCGTCAACACAAAGGCCCGATTGAATTCCGCACTTTGCAGGTCCGTATCGTCCGCCACCTGACGCAAAGCCTGCGCCCGTGCCGTCACGTTCGTTGTATTAACCGAATTGCCGAACAGGTTAATCACTGCTTGCCGCTCACTGACCGACAGTACGCCACCGGCATTAGTGTTCAGCTTGTCCACAAACTGCGCCGGCGTCATCGACGTCGGAAACGCCGTGATGAACCGCGACGTCTGCACGAACTCCAGAGCGTAAGCCTGCTTGTTATTTTCCAAAGCGGTTTGCCAATCGCCCTGGTTCACTATCACACCTCGACCAACACGTTGCGTGTCCGCGAGAAATTCATTCGCGCGCACCACCGGCACAAAGATCTGGTGCGAACCGCCAATCTGCGAGATGCCAACCGCATCGCCATAACCGGTCTTGTACATCCGCTCAACCAGGTAACCCGTCTGTTGGAATTCAATTGAAAGGAAGAACGCGCCGCTCACGTTAACGCGGCACACGGTTAGATCGGAGTTGCCGCAATTCGTCATCTGGCCGGTCCAGAAATCCAATCCGGACTGATCAGCTTCCCGATTCAGGAAATCGTGATAGTGCAGCCGCACAAACTGGTTCGGATCATCGATGATGTTCGTCGCAGGTTCCGTCGCATCGTCGGCGATTGTCACCGACATGGTGCCGGGAGTCCCCAGGGCCGCGCCACCGGTCGGACTCGACAATGTCAGCGTGATTGTTTCCGGCCCTTCGACAAACGAATCCTGGCTGATCAGAATCGTCACCGGCTTGCTCGTCTCTCCGATTGCGAAACTCAGAGTGCCTAATGATGCGGTGAAGTCACACTTTGGTGAAGCCACGCCGTTTGCTGTCGAACATGGCACTCCGGCGTCGGCATTGGTGGCGTATTGCACAGTCACAGGCATAGTGGTGTCGCCAGTGCGCACGACATTCACCGTTGTCGAACCTGAGTTCTCAGTAGTATTGCCGGTACTTGAAGCGAAGCTTACGAACCCACCAGCCGGCGTCACAGTGATATTGAATGTCTGAGAACCTGAGGTATCGACGCCGCCGTTTGCGGTGCCGCCGTTGTCTTTCAGATTGATGGTGATGGTGGCTGTGCCGCCGGCGCTGGCAGATGGCGTGTAGGTCAAAGTACCCGCAGAGCTAACAGCCGGTTGAGCCGAGAACAAAGATGGGTTGGTGTTGTTTGTCACCTGGAAGGTCAATGTCTGTGACGACTCATTGCTCGGCCCACGCGAAATCGAGGTCGCCCAGTTGGTAACACTCTGTGGTCCTGCCTGGTTACTGACTGTTTGATCTGCGCCCTTGGTAAATGACGGTGCATCGTTGACGGCGTTGACCGTAATCGTGAATGTCAGCGAGGTTGATGTATCTACCCCGCCATTCGCAGTGCCACCATCGTCTTTCAAATTGAAGGTTATGGTGGCCGACCCATTCGCATTGGCCGCCGGCGTAAAGGTCAGCGTCCCGTTGGAGCTGATTGCCGGTGCTGTTGAGAACAACGCTGCATTGGTATTGCCCGTCACCTGGAAGGTCAAGGTCTGACTCGACTCATTCGCGGGTCCCGCAATAATACCGGTCGCCCAGTTGTTGACTGTCTGCGCGCCTGAATCCTCGTTAACCGTTTGATTGGCGCCCTTGTTGAAACCGGGCGCATCGTTTACGGCATTGACCGTAATCGTAAATGTCTGAACGGCTGAGGTATCAGATCCTCCGTTGGCCGTTCCGCCATTGTCCTTAAGAGTCACGGACACTGTGGTCGACCCGAATGCGTCCGGCGCCAACGTGTATGTCAACACACCGTTGGAAGTGACGGCAGGTTCCCCCTGGAGTCCGAAGAGCGAACCGTTGTCGTTGGTCACCGTGAACGACACAGTCTGACCTGTTTCATTCGGCCCTGCCGAGATGTTTGTCGCCCACCCGGAAATCGCGTGCAACCCTGAGTCTTCATTGGCTGTCTGGTTAGCTCCTTTAGTAAAGGTCGGGGCGTCGTTGACCGCCGTTACCGTAATTGTAAAGGTCTGCGAGGCTGACGTGTCCACGCCGCCATTCGCCGTGCCGCCGTCGTCTTTTGAATTGATGGTAATCGTAGCCGAGCCATTCGCATTCGGGGCTGGCGTATAGGTCAATGTTCCCGTCGAGCTAACTGCCGGAGCCGATGAGAACAGACCGGCATTCGTATTCCCGGTGACGTTGAAGCTAACCGTCTGTCCCGCTTCATCCGACGGACCTGGAGAGATACTCGTGGCCCAGTTGTTAACGGTCTGCGCGCCGGCGTCCTCATTAACTGTCTGGTCAGCTCCCTTGGTAAATGACGGCGCGTCGTTGACCGCGTTGACCGTCAACAGGAAAGTCTTGTTTTCAGGCCCGCCAGTGCGATTGAGCGTCAGAGTGATATTCGCCGTTCCCGGCAGATTGGCGGTCGGCTGGATTGTCACCAGTCCACTCGAGCCAACAATGCTGATACTAAGATGACCGGAATCATTCGGCACTAAGGCGGGTTTGTCTGAGCTGGCCGACGCCGACGTTATCGACCCGGGATCGGTCGCCGAAAACGCGAATTGTAACTGACTGTCTTCGTTGATGACCTGATCTGGAATGTTGGCGAAAGCCACCGCGCCCTCAACAGCCCCGATGTCGACTGTAGCCACCGTGTCTCCGTCGGGCCCATCAGCAATTCTGCTAAAGCCCGCCCCGCGCTGGTCGTTGGTTAGCTGATTCACATTTCCATCACCGCAATGAGCGGCCTCAGTGACACAATTATCTCCCGCGTCAGATGCTGGTGAGCCTGCGAGCAAGGCTAATGTTTGCGTAAGTCCGCCATTATTTTGCAGCGGTCCCAGCAACGGGTCGATCGGCGAGCCAGTCGTGCCGATCTGGTCTCCAGCTGCCGGCGTCATTCCCCCGTCGATGCCAATTAGATTGTGACCCAGACTAGTGATTTGGGTGTTGAAATCGGGGCCGATGCTCCCATTATTCAGCGCGATGATGGTATTTCGAATCCTGACGACGGTCGCATTAAACACGCCCCCACCGCGATTGGCGGTGGTGTTTCGGGCGATCGTGGAATTATTAATATCAATAAAGCCGCTCTCGTTAAAGATGCCGCCACCGAGACTGGTCGAAGTATTATTAGTGAGTGTGCTGTTGGTAATCCTCTGGGTGCCACGGTTGTAAATACCACCGCCGGCGTTAGAACTGTTACCGCTTAACGTGGAATTGTCGATTCCAATAGTAGCGCCGTTCTCTTCAAAAATGCCGCCACCCCAACCGCCAGATCCAGGGCCGGAGCCGGCCGTATTCCCGCTCACGGTGCAATCGATGAGAGAAGCAGCTGCAACACCGCTCTGGTAGATACCGGCGCCATTACCGGCGGAACTGGAAGTGTGATTGCTATTGCCCGAATTGTTGTTGCTGATCGTGGTCCGAATGAGAGTCATCGGTCCGGTGCTGTATATGCCCCCACCAGAGCCGGCTGCTAATCCACTCGCGGCGGCGCTCCCGGCTCGGTTTCCGCTAACTACGCAGTCTGTCATTATCAGCGTGCCGAGATTAATAATGCCGCCGCCGTCATTAGTCACGTCAGATGCGAACTTCGGCCCGGTTGAATTTCCGGTCACCGAGCAATTCGTCATCGTAAGATCTCCTTGATTAGAGATACCCGCGCCAGACGAACCACCCTCAGTTTCGTTGGCTGTCACTGTTACGTCGGTCATAGTTAGGGCACCCAGATTCCTAATCCCGCCGCCATAAAAGAACGTGTTACCGTTGGAGGCAAAGCCATTTGTTATCGTTAAGCCGGACAAACCGACAATGCCCCTGTCAATGTTCACGATGCGGTAGGGATTGCCATCTTTTCGACGAATCGTTAACTGGCTGGAACCTGGTCCAGTAATCGTCATGTCAGAGGTGATGGTCGGCAAAGAACTGGTGGAGATGTTAATTGTGCCGACTACACTGAAAGTGATTGTGTCAGCCCCGCTGCTGCTCCCAGCGGCACATTCACCCGCAACCGGGCCCGACGCCGCATTGTTATTTGCTGCGTTGACCGCCTCACGCAAGGTGCACTTACCGTCATTGGGGTCAAAGGAATCACTCAGGGTGTTTACTGTAATCGTGGCCGCCGGAGTAATCACTCCCTTGTCCGCGAACACGGCCTGGGCCGCATGATGGCCCGGCGACTTGAACGATGGACTGCCCGCTTGCTGCCGACTCGTCCACACTAACGAGATCGACACCAACAAAACCAAGATTGCAGTAAGCGACAGCGTGCGAACGACTGAGCGAGAGAAGGACAACGGCGACATTTGTAACTCCTTAAGAATGCTTTCAAAACATCGGGGAATCTAAGAGAAGAGCGCTAAACATGAAGACTAAAGCGCCGGCGAACACTGCGTGGGTGATTGTCATCACACGGCCCAAAGGATCCAACGGGCTCAAAATTACCGCGACAGGGTACGCGATGGACCATGTAAATTCAATTCCCGACTGCCGAAAGGTGACGAGAATGAGCCAGCGCAGACGGCCGCTCGCTGGTGGTGTTCCGCTGCCGTTAGACTCGGCGGTGTTCGCGCCCGCTTTCTACCCTCGGTACTTACTCCGTTGCCGTACCCGCTTTAGTTCTTTCTCCGAAATGCCTCAACCTCACTGACTGCCCAAGCGCTTGCGATACTCATCAGCCGAGATGAATGCTTTGACCATCTCGGCCGCAACGAAATTCCCGTTGAACTGGTTCAGCTTGCCCAACCAGAAGTCGTAACCGGTGTAATCTGAATCAGGAGCATCGTTTGGATTCCGCCGCAGGTAACCGATGTATTGCGTCAACACAAAGGCCCGATTGAATTCCGCACTTTGCAGGTCCGTATCGTCCGCCACCTGACGCAAAGCCTGCGCCCGTGCCGTCACGTTCGTTGTATTAACCGAATTGCCGAACAGGTTAATCACTGCTTGCCGCTCACTGACCGACAGTACGCCACCGGCATTAGTGTTCAGCTTGTCCACAAACTGCGCCGGCGTCATCGACGTCGGAAACGCCGTGATGAACCGCGACGTCTGCACGAACTCCAGAGCGTAAGCCTGCTTGTTATTTTCCAAAGCGGTTTGCCAATCGCCCTGGTTCACTATCACACCTCGACCAACACGTTGCGTGTCCGCGAGAAATTCATTCGCGCGCACCACCGGCACAAAGATCTGGTGCGAACCGCCAATCTGCGAGATGCCAACCGCATCGCCATAACCGGTCTTGTACATCCGCTCAACCAGGTAACCCGTCTGTTGGAATTCGATCGAAAGGAAGAATGCGCCGCTCACGTTCACCCGGCAAACCGTCAGATCGGCGTTCCCGCAGTTGGTCATCTGGCCGGTCCAGAAATCCAATCCGGCCTGATCAGCTTCACGATTCAGAAAGTCGTGATAATGCATGCGCACAAAAGTCCCGGCATCATCAATTGCGTTTGCAGGCAGTCCGCTGTTGTCGTCGTTGATGGTCACAGTTGAAGAAAACGGCGTCGCCAGAATCGCTCCGGCGGTCGCGTTAGAAAGATTTACCGTGAACATTTCGGACGATTCGACATACGTGTCGCGATTCATAAGAACGGTGAAAGTTTTTTGCACCTCGCCGGCGCCAAATGTCAGAGTGCCGGCAGCCCTGGTGAAATCACATCGTGATGAGGCCAATCCGTTCACAGTTCCGCACGCCGCGGGCGCCCCAGTGTCGTCGGTCGCATAGTCCACCGTCGCGGCGCGGGATACATCGTTTGTGCGATTGACGGTTATGGTGACGAAACCAGCGCTTTCGGTCACCGGGTAGTTCGCTTGACTGAAGCTGATAAAACCGCCTTGCGCATCGTCATTCGTAATTGTGACGGTCGCGGCGCTCGGTGACCCAAGCGAGGCTAACTGCGCATTGGAGAGGGCCATATTGATTGTTTCGTTTGGTTCGAAGGCAACGTCGCCGTGAATTACCACGTTGAAGGTTCGGCTGGTGTTGTCGCCATCCGGCCAGGTCAAGTCGCCCGAGGTCGCATCGTAATCAGCATTACCGGTTGTCGCAGTACCGTCGGTGGTTGCGTAATGCACTGAAACGGCGCCATCTCTTCCGCCCGCTCTGGTCACCGTAACGAGCAGGGCATGAGTTCCGCTGTCACCTTCCACGCTTGGATAATTAGCCGCGCTGAATTGGAGCGTACCCGGAACAGCCGTTTGAATCGTCTTACAATCAGAGAACTCTGAGGTATTGCCACTGCCGTCGGTAGCCGTGGCGGTTACTACTGCACCGAGCGGGAGCGAGGTTGGGTTAAATGTAAACGCTACGTTCCCATTCGCGTCGGTCTTTGCGGTCGTGACCGAACCGAGATAAGTCCTGCCCTGGCCGATTCCGTCGCAACCGGCGGTGGTATAGAAATCGATGAAGTAAACGCCACTGCTGTTCGGTGTGGTATTTAACGTCCCCTGCACCGCCGTGACGACACCCGTGACCGCCCGGGTCAGCACCGGAAAGTTCTGAATATTGTTTGGGCCGGTGTCGCCATCGCCTGCGTCATTCGGAGTCACTCCATCGCCGCCGAGATCAATTCCCACCGCCCCGTTTGAGAAGATGCTGTTTCCACGAATCGAATTGCCCGTGAGGGCCGGTACGCCCGGGGTAACCAACACGCCATTCACGGCATTGAAGGCAATGATATTGCCCTCGCCCGCTAATACGCCGCCGACTTTATTATTAACGGCCTGCTCCGTAAGCTGCACGCCGTTGCGCTTATTACCCAAAGCCTGCGTGCCGGTGACTTCCGTCCCGATCAAGTTTCCCAACACTTGCACATTGCTGGATTGCCCGCTGATGAATACGCCGTCTAACTCATTACCTGAGATCAAATTGGAAGCACCGCTGGCCGTTCCACCAATTGTGATGACTCCAGCCTGGAAGCTGTTGACCCAGACTCCGAACCCATTACGGACCGCGACGGTGCCAGTCACATCGGTGCCGATATAGTTGCCCTGAATGGTCAGTATCGATGAATTGGCTTGAATCCCCGCCTGGTGGTTTCCCGATATTATGTTGCGCGAGCCGGCGCCTGTACCGCCGATGATGTGGGACCCGCTACCTCCGGCGGCGAGGATTCCTGTTCCTCCGATAACAGGGGTAAATAATGCCAGCTTGCCGGACGCATCTGTGCCGAGGAAATTTCCCTGGATCGTAATCGCGGACGAAGTGCCACTGAGATCAACACCCCGCGCGGAGTTTCCGGAGATGAGATTACGAGCATCCGGGGTGGTGCCGCCGATCTGGTCGTGGTTGCTAAACTCAATCGAGATTCCCTCGCCGTTGGGCAAACTGGAGTTGCCAATCGCGTTAGTGCCGATGAAGTTGCCCTGGATCAGAATTCCCGTTGTCTGAGTTGTACCGCTCGATCCGGTGATGAAAATACCCTGCGCAAAGCGATTAATCACCAAGCCGCGAACCTCGGAATTCGAAGCTCTGAACGTCAATCCACTCGAACCCCCTATCACCGTTCCATTGAGTTCAATCAGGAGAACGGCATTATCTCCATTCGCGAGCGTATTTCTGCTCGCCCCCGGTTGAGTGTAGCCGTCGACGAGCACTTGATCGGTGATGGCCGGCAGCGGGCTGGCGGGCGTGATTGTGTGGACGCCCGCACCGGGAATGTTGAAAGTGATCGTGTCAGCGCCAGGGTTTGCGTTGGCGTCGAGAATGGCCTGACGCAAGCTACCGGCGCCGCTATCATTCGTATTTGTAACGACAATTTTCTGCGCCTCAAACGCGCCGATATCGACGGTCGCGGCGCCGTCGTTGTTTCCATCACTCGCACGAGAGAATCCAGGCCCTCGCTGATCCGTTATGAGTTGCGGAATGTCTGCGTCACTGCAATGCGACGCATCAGTAACGCAATTATCGCCCGCATCAAGCGCCGGACTGTTTGAAAGCAGAGCGCGCGTCTGGTTCGGGCCACCATTGTTCGCCAGCGGACCTAACTGTGCATTTAAGGGGGAAGCGATCGTGCCCACCTGGTCTCCATTGCTGCCATTCGTGAAACCGCTGCTCCCATCTGATTTCCCAATCAGATTATGTCCTTGAGTCGTAAAAGATCCGTTTAAGTCCGAACTGCCGGCCGTACCGTTTCCCGCAATGATGGAATTTCTGACTCTAGAGGGGCCACCAGAAGTTATGATTCCGCTTCCACTAGCCGCGCTATTTTCACTGACCGTGCAATTCGTTAATTCCGTTAGAGTGCCGGAGTCACTAAAAATCCCGCCGCCACTTTGGGCAGTATTGCCGCTAATGGTGCTGTTAACGAATCTCGCGCTTCCCTTATTGATCAACCCCCCGCCTGGTCCTGCGCTGACATTACCGCTAATCGTCGACCCGTTCACTATTACGAGTGCACTTGAGCTAAAGATACCTCCCCCAAAACCATTTCCGCTGGGACCGATACCCGAGTGGTTCCCACTTACTGTGCTGTTCGTCAGGATTAATACCTGCTGGTTGTTATCGCTAACATAGATTCCGCCGCCATGTCCCGCCAGGTTAGCACTCGGATCGCTCCCGCTATCTCCCGCGGAATTGTTACTGATGTTAACGTTATTCAAAGTGATGGTCCCCGAAATCGAGTAGATTCCGCCACCGTTTCCGCCGCGCCCGTCTCCAAATGCGTTACCTCCCTTGCCTGCGCTGTTACCGATAATGGTGCAATTGGTAAGCGTCACAGCACTGCCTGAATTAGTGATGCCACCCCCGGAGCCTCCAGCACCACCGTTAACCCCGCGGCCGGCGGCGTTACCGGTGACGGCACTGTTTGTCATTGTCAACGTTCCTGAATTGGAGATCCCACCGCCCCAATTTCCTATGCCGCTGGAGTTGAGCGCAATGCCGGCGCCATCTCCCGCGCGGTTGGCGACGACCGCGATATCAATCAGCGTCAGGCTCCCCGAATTGCGAATGCCACCACCGTTTTGTGCACAGTTGGAGCCAAAAAATTGGCAATCTGCGTCTGGCGTTTTGCCATTTGTCACGGTTAGACCAGACATGCTGACCGTTGTGTTGCTGATGCTGAAGATGCGGTAATCGCCGCCCGTATCTCTTCTAACGGTTAACTGACCCGAGCCCGGACCGGTTATCGTGAGGCTGCTGGAAATATCTGGAAGCGCACCTGTCAGATTTATCGTGCCGGTTAGGCCAGTCATGTCGATAGCGTCCGCGCCGCTGCTACTTCCTGCCGCACATTCACCCACGGCGGCGCCCGAGGCCGCGTTGTTATTCGCGGCCGTGATCGCTTCCCGCAACGTACACAACCCATCGCTGACGTTCGCCGCGTCCGACAAACTGTTGACCGTAATGGTTGCGCCTTCGGGACTGAGGCCACCTTTATCAAAGGAAGCTGAATGCCCCGACAACGCTCGCACTGAAATGCTGCGCGCTTGTTGCGCGCGCGACTCGATCAAAGCGGCGGCTACCAAGCCGATACAGATGGCAATTATTGATAGAGTCCTAAGACTGCGAACGGACTGAAGGGTTGGCAACATTGTTCTCCTCTTTAATGCTCAAAAAGTGTCGGGGAATGAGGCCCTCATCAATTCGGGGTTGGAGAGCGCTATGTACTAAGACTATTGAAGGCACTCTGAGCCGGGGGGATGTAGACGATATTTGATGAAAATCGGAATTGCAATCCAGGAACATAGACTTCGACCAACAAAAGATTGTTCCCTTTTGCAGTTGGCGTGCCTTCGTTTTTTACGTCGATTCTGGACTTTCGAGAATTTTCCTGTCAGAGAAGAGCAGCAAAAACCATCCTGATGCCGAATAATGCCGTGGGGTTCTTCACGATTACTGGTCTGGCTGCGATTGGACTACGGTCACCGCGCGCAGTTTTGGGCGAGCGTCACGGGCCGAAACGCTGGCGATATTCGGGTGACGAGATGAATGCCTTGACCATCTCAGCCTGAATGTAGTCGCCGTTGAATTGATTCAGCTTCGCTAACCAGAAGTTGTAGCCGGCGGCGTCGGGATCGCGACGGAGGTAACCGAAATATTCCAGCGCGACGAAGGCGCGATTGAATTCATTCTTGCGGAGCACTTCAGACTCAGCTACCAGTCGCAAGGCCTGAGCGCGGTTGATGACTCCATTATCGAGCGCCTGCACGATCATATCTCGCACAAATAAAGTTTTCGGAAGCTGCGCGCGAATCTCGCCGTTGGGAAAATTCGCCGTATGAACATCGACGTACATCCGGCCGCCGCCGAGATCGTTGGATTGAGCCACGGTCAACGTCATTGGAAAGTTAACGACCTGTCCGTTGGGCAAGGTTACAAACGCAGGCGCGTTGGCGTTCGCATCGGCCGGACTGTGCAGGTGCGCCGCACTCTCGGCGCTGCTGAGACCGTTGAAAGACAAAGACACTGCGGTATTCAAAGTATTGCTCTGTGACCTGCGTAAGACAATCAGACCGGTCGCCGGTGATGCCGTGCCTGGAACCACTTGCGCGCCGGTCAGCTTCGCGAGATAAAGCTCGCCGGTGGTGCCCAGGCCGGCCGTAGCGAGCAACGTGTCGACATACGCTCCGTTTGAGAGACTACCGTACTTGGCGACGAATACGGGTCGCGTGACGAACTCATCGAAGTAGGCCTGCTTGTTGGCTTCGAGTTGCGCCGCGGCGCCCGGCGCGCCGAAGACATAGTTCTTCTGCAGGGCCTGAGCATCGTTCATGAATTGATTCACGGTCAAAGGCACGGGCGCGTTCGGCGGGGCCATATTTCCAAAAGCAGCCTTGTTGGTCAGATAAGCCAGCAGCCCGGTTTCGTTAAATTCGATCGAAAGAAAGAACGCCGCCGAGACATTGATTCGCTTCACCTCGATGCATTGCGCATTACCGCCACACGAAGCGATTTCATTAATCCAGAATTGGTAACCGGACGGATCGGGTTCACGATTCAGAAAATCGATGTAGTGCTGATGCACAAAGTAATCGGCCGTATCGATCTGGTTGTTGGGATTGGTCGCGCTTTCGTTATCGGTAATCGTTACGGTTGTGACGAACGGCGATCCCAGCACCGCTCCCGTGGCGTTGGTCAAACCGATCGTAAAGCTCTCGTTACCTTCCGCGTAGTTGTCGTCGGTCAAAGGCACGACGAAAGTCTTGAACGTCTCGCCTGACGAAAAATTCAGGGTGCCAAACGTGGCGACATAATCGCATTGCGGCGATGCCGATCCGTTCGTCACACTGCAGTTGCCAACAGCGCCGACGCGCGAGGTAGCATAATTTACTGAAGCAGCCGTAGACGTATCGCCGAGTCGATTCACAGTCAGCGTCGCTCGTCCGGCTGATTCGCTCACCATGTAGTTTGCGGCGCTGAATTGAAAACTGCTGGCCGATGACGAAGATCCAAACTGGCCGCGAATCTCGCCATTCGGAAAGTTCGCCGTGTGCACGTTCACATAAAGCTGGCCGTTCTTCAGATTTGCCACGTCAGTGGGCGTCATGGAAATGAGAAAGTCACTGACCGGGCCGGCCGGCAGAGGAAAGAGAATGACGCCGACCACGCCGGGCGCCGCGGGCCCATGAATATGCGCGTCGGTCTCGAGACTCGTGAGACCGTTGAAGATGAGCGAAACGCGCGCGGTGGTTTCGTCGGGACTCAGAAGAATCGTGGCCGTGCCGGCGGCGGTTGAGTTATTGGGCGGCGTCTCCTGCGCCGCCGTCAAATTCGCGGTAAAGAGCGCCGGCTGCTTTCCGGAGATTTCATAAACAGCGCCGTTCGAATTCGACACGACGAACACATCGCCGTTCGGTCCCGTCTCAATGTCGGTCGTGATTCCAAAGTCATGACCAATCAGCAACGACTCACTTTCCTTAATATCAAATTTGTCGTCATTGTCGGCGACGAGATCGTTCAAGCGTGAATCAGTGAAGGCAAAGTGCTGGCGATCGGGCGTGAACTTGAATCTGAACAGAAAACCATTCGCGAGGAATGTGCGCGCCGCGCCGACGAACATGTCGCCTTCGTATTGCGGCCCGAGCCCCCGGCCCTGCACAAACCCGAGCGGCGCCGCCGGGACCGCGTACTTCCAACTGAATTCAGGATCGTTGTAGTGCGCGCCGGTCAGCATGTAGAGACGCTGCATCGCCGCCGCGGGGGTGTCTGCGATATTCGAGGTGGGCCAACGCAGTTGCTGCAAATCGCCCGAGCCATACGTCGATTCGATCTGCTTGTATTGGGCCACGCGGCTGATTGGGCCCATAGTTTGAATCCAACCATTGTTCGAACCGGCGGTGATGCGATTCATCTCGTCGAACGCGTCGTCGCCGTTTTCCTGGTCCCAAAGATTTCCGGAATAAGGATCGAAGCCGAGACCGAAACCATTGCGCACACCATACGCATAAATTTTTCGCAGGTTGGCGGCGGCTTCGGTTGGCAACGCAAGGGGCGAGAACGGCGTCGCGAAGGGATTATCGAAGGGCACGCTGCCGTCATCGTTCAGCCGCATGATAAAACCCGTCAGATGATTGTTATCAGGTTCGGGCCCGCCAAACTGATCGTCCGGCACCGGCCCCTGCTGATTGTTCTGGAGCAATCCGCGTCGCCCGTTATCGCCCATCATGATGTAGAGCTTGCCGTCGGGACCGAACCTGAGGACGCCGCCATTGTGATTGCCGCGGAGTTGTTGGTTGGCGTCGGCCTGGTACGCACGCAACTTGATCAGATTGCGATCGAACGTGAGGGTCGCACCATTCCAAACGTAACGGTCGACGCGATTACCGAGCGTCGGCACCTCGGCAATGTTGGTCGTGTCAACGCCGGTGCTGCTCTCAGTCCAATACAAGTAGACGTAACGGTTGAAAACGAAATTCGGATGCAACGCGATACCTAATCCGCCACGTTCCGAAGCGCTGTTGACTGCGAGATCGAGCGGCGGCGGATTTTGAATCACACCATTCGTGACCCGCTGGACCTTGCCCGTGTTCTTTTCAAAGATGAAGAAGTCGTTGTTGCCGATGAAGGCCATGCTCGTCGGCTGCGAGAGATTCGTGACGACCGTCTTCACCGAGAGATTGGGGTCGGTCATCGCCGGGCCAGTCGTAGGTGAATTAACGACGGTCTGCAGGCCCACGGAATTATCTATCAGGTCCGGATCGTTTTCTGATGCGGCGACGCTGGCGTTGTTCGTCAACGTTCCCGGCGTTGGCGGGACGACGACAATGTTGATGATGGCGAACGCATTCCGCGCCACCGAACCAAGATTGCAAGTCACGACGGCCGCACCGCTGCACGAACCCTGCGTGGGGGTCGCAGAAACAAAGTTGACCCCGGCCGGCAGATTGTCAGTCACGACTACATTCGTGGCGGGCGACGGACCGTTGTTGGTGACGATCAAACGATAGGTGAGGTTCGCAAGCGTAATCGCGGGATTTGGCGATGCGGTCTTTGTCAGAGAAAGATTCGCGCTGGTTGGCCCAGAGACGATGAGTTGCGCCGATGATGAATGCTGCAGATTGCCGCTCGTCGCGGTAACGGTTAGTGAATAAGTTCCGGGAGGCGTCGCGCCGGTAGTCGTCACCGTCAGCGTCGACGATTTGGCCGAGGCATCGTTAATCGTGATCGAAGCCGGCGCAAAACTCGTCGTGGTATCGCCCGATGCGCCGCTCACGGCCAGTGTGATATTCCCGTTGAACCCGCCGATGGGCGTGGCGTTTATGGTGTAGCTCGTCGCATCGCCGGGATTGACTGTGCGGGAACCGGGAGAGATCGAGAGAGAAAATTCTGCCGCCGGCGTGACGTCGGCAATCTTGGCGATGAACGCGTCCACACCTGCGGCCTTCGAGGATTGCAGCGGCGACTGTGTCGGGAAATTGTTTGAAGCAGTGAAGCCGGTCACATATGCGTTTGAAGCATCGACCGCAATCGGATTCGTCGACGTCACGGCCGGGAGGAAATTCTCGTTAGCCGAACCCCCCAGGTAAGTTGAATAAAGAAAACTGTTGCCCGCGAGGTTCAATTTGGCGACGAATGCGTCAACCCCTCCACCGTAATTAAGCTGCAAAGGCGAAACCGTCGGCAGATTGGTTGACGAAGTGAACCCGGTCAGATAAACGCCACTCGAATTCACGGCGACTCCGGTGGCGCGATCGTCGCCGAGGCCGCCGAAGTAACTCGCGAAGACTTTCGTGCCGGTGTTCGAGATTTTTGCGATGAAGGCGTCGAACGAACCACCTGACGACGGCTGCACTGGATTCAATACCGGAAAGTTGTTCGAGGAAGTCTGCCCGGTGACATAGAGGTTGTTGACGCCGGCATCTGCGGCAATGCCGAAAGCTTTGTCGTCACCTGAACCACCCAGGTAGGTGCAGAAGACGAGCGAGTTGATTCCGCTCTGCGTCGTGTCGAACTTGGCGATGAACGCGTCAAAGTTCCCACCAAAGCCTGCTTGAAATGGATCCTCAGTCGGAAAATCCGGCGACGCGCCGTAACCGGCAACGTAAGCCAGGCCGTTTCCGTCAATGACGACGCCGCTGCCGCGGTCAGTTCCCGAACCGCCGATGTAACTGGAATAGAGAAAGCCCGAGCCGCCGGCATTTATTTTCGTGAGAAAGGCGTCCGTGTCTCCGGCACGCTGGCCCTGATATCCGTTTCCGGTGGTTGGGAACGCGTTCGACTTTGTGCCGCCGGTAACGTACGCCACCCCGTTGGCGTCGACGGCGATGCCTTCCACCGAATCATTCTCTTCCCCGCCGAGAAAGGCGGAGTAAATCAAAGCATTCCCCTGCGCATTGAGCTTGCAAACAAAGCCGTCAAAGTCGCCGCCGCGATAAGCCGGCCCAAACGAACCAGCCGTCGCCGGAAAGTCTGTCGAAGTGGAATCAACGCGTCCGACGACGAAGGCATTGCCGCTCGCGTCGACCGCAATCCCGTCCGCGCGGTCGAGGCCGCTGCCGCCGATGTAAGTTGAATAAACGATGTTCGCGCCGGTCGCATCAATTTTAGTGACGAAGATGTCGGCCAGTCCTTTGTTATTCGGAAAGGCCGGACCGTTCGTGGGAAAGTTTACCGACGCCGTGGTGCCGGCCACATACACATTGCCGCTATTGTCGATAGCGATGCTGCTGCCCGAATCATCGCCGCCGCCGCCGAGATAAGTCGAGTAGACCAGCGTAGGATCGATGATGAGTGGCCGGCTTTGATCGTAAGCGCCAATCTGAAAGCGGATTTCACGCCGGCGCGATAACAAATAACGGCCCTCAACTGCATGCCGTTCGCCATCGATGTCCTGGTACATCACGGGCTTTCGTTGAGTTACTTCCACCTCCCCGCGTTTCAGTAACAAGTCACCATTGGCTGAAATGCGCGCCCGCGTCGCGCGATCAACTTGCAAGCGAATCGCGCGCGGGTCTGCGCCGGCTTTGACGATAAAGTCATATTCAAATTCGCTTTGATTGCCGTAGAACGTGAGATCGATCCCGCGATAAAGATCGCTGTAGAGCACGCTTTGAAACGTCGGCAGGCCTGTGTGCCAGTGCTCCGGATCGTTTCCCAGCAGGTAATTCCGGCGACCGGGCAATAGATCGATCCCCTGGACGGTGCTTTCGTCATTCGCGCCCGCGAATTCAATTCCGACCGATCCGTTTTGTGATCGAATATTTACTGAACGCGGGGTCAAGAGCAGTTGGTAGCTCGCTGTCCGCGCCAGAAACTTCACGTTCGCATCCGCCTGACCTTCGTTGGATTCAAAAGCCAGCGAATGGAGCGCGGGCATCCCTGCCCGCAAAGCGTGCGCAGCACGCTCATGCATCTGTTCGCGCTGCGCGCTCACTGCGGGCAAAGATGCCCGCGCTCCATCAGCCCGCCCTTTACGAGCTAAGACGGATGATCCAACCACCGTGATAGTGATTGCGAGCAGTGTGATGAGGGTGGGAATACGTTTGTGAGTTTTATTCATCACGGATATTACGTGTCAGAAGCCCGGCCGTCAGGGAGGGCGAGTTTCTTAAGTGGCCCTCCCTGACGGTCGGGCTTCTGGCACAAGCGCAGCTTACAACCTAAAAGAAAAAGGATCGAGCGTGGTCGAACACATGCTGACTGTGTTCGAGCGTCGATCCTTGGTTAACGGTTCTAGTTTCTTGCTCGTCAATACGGAGCCCTCCCTCACGGTCGGGCTACTGCCCAGATTCTATCCCAGGAAGCCCAGGTTCTGCGTCGGAAACTTGCTCAGGTTCGGGAAGACTGTCGTCAGAAGATTCGCCGGCAAACCGTACCACTGGGCCAGCGTTGCGCCATACTGATCGATTGACGTGGTCGGAATCCAACGTCCCCGCTTGCCACCGTCATCGTCGGGACCGTTGACGTCGAGTGTCGGGTAGGTTCCGTAAAATGTGCCACCGAGTACTGCGCCGCCCATGATGAATGCATGGCTGCCCCACGCGTGATCGCTTCCGACACTCGCTGCGCCTGAGCCGGACGGTTGGAAGGTCCTGCCGAAATCAGAGATGGTGAACAGCGTCACGTTGTTGCTATTTCCCTGCGCGATCATCTCGTCATAGAAAGCGCGAGTAGCTTGGCTGAATTGCGTCAACAGATTGCCTTGCCCGCCCGCGTTGTTCGGCTGCGTCGGATCCGTGTTCGTTTCGTTGGTGTGAGTATCAAAGCCACCCAATTGACAGAAGAAGATTTGGCGATGCATGCCCAGTCCGTTTGGCGGAGCAGCTGGTGGCGGGGCAAGTTGAGCAATCTTGATCAACTTCGCGATCTGCTTCAATTGATTTCCGAGAGATGTGTTGGGAAACGTAGCCGTTGGGACTGGGTCAGTTTGATTAAGAATCTGATCAGCGTTAAGCGCGGTGGTGGTGGTGTCCTCACCGGCCTTGATCAACGCGTTACCGCGATCGAAACCAACTAGTTGACGAAAAGAACTGCCGTTAGTGAATGGATTTGCCGACGACGGCCCGTTCCACGCCAGCGACAAAACACTTGATAGCGTTCCGGTGCCAATCGCAATTTGTCGGGTCGTCACTCCGGTCTGTAACAGATTGGTTCCGGATACTGACAAAGCCATGGGGAGGACCGTCACGCCATTCAGCGAGCCAGTGTTGTCGGCAATGCGGCCGGCCCAACCCGTCTGGCCGGTGGTATTCACGATCGAACTCATCTGCTGATTGACTTGATCGGAATGTGAGAAGAGTTGATATGGACGGAACGCTCCGCCCACGTTGCTCTGATACTGGGCCTTGGTAGTCGGTTGCCTCAGCGATCCGTAGTTGCAGAGAATCGCAAGTTTCCCGTCAGTCCATGGTTTCATCAAGCCTGGGGCCTGCGCCGGAGTGGCAACTTCAGGCGAAAGATTCGGGTGCAGGCCGAACACATTGCTGCCCTGGTTCGGCGGCGAAATATTCAGTAAGGCACTCTTCGGAATCGCCAGGCCTGAAGCAGTGCGGGTCGCATCGTAACCGTTGGCATCGCTATAGCCGGTCACGGGTACGATCATGTTGTTGCAATCCGATCCGCCATTCAGAAACACACACACCAGCGCTTTGTAATCTGAAGCAACTTCGGGTTGCTGGTTCACCATGGCATTGACGATCGATAAACGATCCAGGCTGTTCACCACTGCCGCTGCCGTTAAGCCGCACGCCGTATCTCGCAAAAATTTTCTTCGGGATTTTTTCATGTTATCTCTCCACCTGATATTGCGAGGAAGTGGCCACCAGATAGATGGCGGTTTGCGTGCGCTGGAGCGCTTGCGTGGTCGCATTCGCATTGGTGATGGCCGTGACCGTGGCCACGATGCTCGCGTTCATCTGCGCCGACATTGTGCCGTGCATCAGCCGCGCGTTCAGTGCATCGACCAACTGCTGGGGCGTCGTGGACATTGCCTGGAAACTCGCAAAGCTAATCTGAGTTCCCTGCGGACGATTAGGCGCGCTGACCGGAATACCGTTACCGCCGTTTGCCACGAACAGTGTGTTCATGAAATTCGAGCGCGCGTAACTTGAAGAAGTATCCAGGATGCCGAACTCGGGACCGAACAGATTGGTGCCGGGCAGATTAAAGTCGGCCGGAAAATAACTAAAGACCGTCGGTGGATTGAACACGTTCTGTCCCAGACCGTTGCTGAAATTCTGCGGAGTGTTTGAGACGAGCACGCCGTCGGTCTTCGAACTGTCGGTGGCGTTAAAGGCCCGCAACAGATGCGTCATGAGCAATACCGGTTCACGCAAGTGACCGTAGTTGGGATCAGTCTTCACATCGCCGCGGGCTTCGGGATCCATAAGAATGCTGGTAATTACCGCCTGCATGTCTCCGCGGACGCCCGCGCCGTTGTTCGCGAATGCCGCCGAGCAACGACCGACGTACGCCGGGCTGGGGTTGCTGGTCACCAGTTGATGAATCATCTGCGTGCAAACGTACGGGCCGGTATTCGGATGATAGAAGAGATTGTCGATTGCGAGGGGCAGCGTGGCGACTGCGTACGCCTGTGTATTCGCGGTGTTGTTAGTGCAGTTCGTGCACGCGGGAATCACCACCGGATTCGGACTGCGAATATCGACCAGTAACGTCTTCGCATTGGTGTCATAGCGCGCCCGATTGTTGCTCGGCACCATCGGGTCCTGATAGTTAAGTGAAGTTGAAGTGCCGTCAAAGGGGGACGTCTTGTTGGCATCAAGGTCCCAGCCCGTGAACACCCGCGCCAGGTTGGTAATCGTATTCTGATCGTAACTGGGCACTCGATTGCCTTGCGCATCGAGGACCGGCGTGCCGTCCTGATTCAAAGTATCCACCCCAATCGAAAACAACTGCATAATCTCGCGCGCGTAGTTTTCGTTCGGCGTTGGGTTTGCCAGCGAGACTACCGAGTTTCCTCGCATATTGAGGTACTCGCCCATGCCCGGATTCAGCGTGACTTCAAACAGCAGGTTGCGGAAATTGCCGAATGAATTGCGGTCGATCGTTTGCAGGTACGGCGCGTACCAGAACGGCTGATTGTTATTCAGTTGCTGGCTGCCGACCACGATGAATTTATGAAAACCGAATCCGACGCGTTGCCGCAACTGATCGTCGCGGGTAAGCGCATTCAACATAAACTTTTTCTGCACCTGATACATCGTGTAGAAGTCGCGTGTGCAGTTCGCATCGCATGAGGCAGCCGCAAACTGTGGATAAGATGGCTGGAAATCATAATTCGAGAAAAGCCTGAACTTCGGATCAGTTATTGAATCGACGAACTGCGGCGGCATGCTGAACTGCTCATTTATATAAGCCGGAATGCCGATCGCTTTCAGATGAATGAAATCTGCATCATCGCCGCGTTGTCCCCAACTCGACTGTTCGAGAAACCGTTTGAGATCGTTGTCTGACGCAAACGCAGGATCGTTGTATTGGGCCTGATATTGGGCCAGCGTCAGAGGGGTCGCGGCTCCCGGCGGAGTCGCGGGCGCCGGATTCGGCAAAGAATCATCCGCCGGGCCGCCGCCGATTTGTCCGATGGCTACGCGCGCGCGGTTACTCGCCATTCCGTGCAGGTTCAGGCGCACCAGCACGTCGCCGAGACTGGCCGGCATCAAATCGTTCAGCCGCACGACGACCATATAAATTCCCGGAAAGTTAGGCACCGTGCCGACATATTCCACCTTCAACGGATAGACCGTTCCGGCGCCGTCCTGTGCATCTGCGGTCAGCGCGCTCGCTGGTTCACCCGCGAGAAAATCCAGGTTCATGCAAAAGAGTGTGATGCGCGTGCGCGAATCTGAAGGGCTGAAGTTGCTCTCGGCCGTGAGGGAAAATGGCTCGGCCGTCATCGACACCGTTTCCAGCGCGACGGCCCTGGTTGACGACGATGAGACGGTGAACAACGAAGGGGAAATCGCCGGAGCCGCGAATGCGGAAGTGGCCGCGCAGATACAAACCAGCAAACCAGCGAAACCCGCGAAAGCGACAACTTTGGGAAAAGCCAACGCTCGGATTTTCATACAGTAGGCCCTCTAAGAATAATCTGACCGAGTGTTCGAAACGTGAGGTTAATCCAACTTGAATTCTGGTGGAGGGGCCACCGGGCCATGCACCCTGTGTTCAACGACTATAGCATGCGACGCAGGCGCAAGGTCAACAACTTTGTTAGACGTGCGGGCGGTCAATTTGGGCGAAGAAAATCTGGCGATTGAAGATCTGCTAAGAGATTTTCGAGGTGATGCGAATGAACTCGTAGAACCCCGCCGCGGCCCCCAGAATGATTCCCGTCACCAGCAACCACGGACCGGTCCCCAGCCAACGATCAAGCAGCCAACCGGCGATCAGTCCGGAAACTACTGATGCAAACAACGAGAAAGCTGCAGCGTAGGCCATGCCCGACTTGCGATTAATCTCCTCTTTGTTTTCTTCGTCAGGCATGGCGCTTCACGCTATTGCCATTGCGTCCGCGTCAGATAATTCCTGGGCGCTTCGTACAATAATGCCCGGCGCGAGTGGCGCATCGAATCGTGAATGAAACAGACGTGCGTGCACCAACAAGCCTTGCCGCCGTCGATTTGCGCCAGCTCGTTCGCGCGGCCTTCGGATTGCCAGAGCGCGCTGAAGTCATAATCGTGATCTTTCAGTGAACCGAATTTCTCGCGCAACTCGCAGGCGCGCACGTCGCCGTTATAGTCGATCACCGCAATCGTCTCTCCCGCAGTGCATGGAAACGGCCACGGCGTCTTCGCCGCGAAGTTGGCGCGCTGGGTGCGGTAATGCGTCGTGATCGTGCCCACGTAGGCGACGTTCTTGACGAAACGCCGGCTGGCATCATCGTCGGCAAACATGCGATCGCCGTAGCGCCGGGTAAGCTGCGAGATGTACGCGTACATCTGTGGCAGGGCCTCGTCCGGCACGTGTTTGATTTCATCCCCCGCCAACGTTTCGCCGCGCACAATGTTGAAGTAATGACCATCCAGCCGAAAACCGTTCCACATGAATTCGGCGAGCGGTTCGACTTCCTGATAATTCTCGGCACAGACGACCGTGTTCACATTCAGACGCAAGCGATCTCTGAATTTCTCTTTCAAAGGGTACAGCTCTTCGATGCAGTCGAGCGTCTTCTCCCAATGACCCGGGACACCGCGAATCAAATCATGCGTCTCGCCCTGCCCATCCAGGGCAATATTCAAATAGAGATCGAGCGAATGATGTGTGCTTAACGCGCGATCGACAATTTCAAAGACCCGCGACTTCACCAACCCATTCGTAGGAATGATCAGCCGGCGGACTCCGTTATTCTTTACAAATAGATCGATGATTTGCGACGCATCGTGACGAAGCGTCGGTTCACCACCGGACAACCACAGGTCCGTAATCGGCGGCATGCTGCGCGAGACCTTTTCGATTTGATCGAAAGTCATGTCACCGGGCCGATTCAGCTCTTCATGATAAAAACAAGTGCGGCAGAAAGAATTGCAGCGTGAGGTGACGAACAGGATCACTGTGCCCAGCTGCTTCTCGCGCTTCGTCGAGCGAACGAGTTGAACAAACTGGGTAATCTTCGATGACATGATCGCGCGCGGTAACGCCGAAGGTTTTATTCCGACTCCTGTCTCGTGACGCCTGACTCCGGTTTTCCGATGATGACAGTTTCGTTAGGCGATTTCAATTCATAGGTAATTCCGCGCCAGGTAATGCGACGCGAAAAGGCTGCCGCCAACGCATTACCGAGATATAAAAACGAGGCGAAAGGCCAGAGAACCAGGTGGGCCATCGTGGCGGCGGCCGTCGACGCTCCTCCAATCACGAACGAGACGATTCGTAATCTCAAGTGAGATTTCATCGCGCCCATCGCAAAAATAATTATCAGCAGAAACAACGGCGTCACGAAAGAGAATCCGAAAACCGCGCGCGTAGCCACCAGCGCCAATCCGCCAAAGAAAGTCAGCACGAAGATCGCGCTGCCGATGAAAACCGACTTCCAAAGATGCGGGGCGTAAGCTCGCGTAATTTTTATTTGACGCGTCGTAAATTCCACCAGTTCACTGAAGGAGGAATCTTCGAATGAAGCGGTGAGACACTGTGGCACGAACTTGATTGGCAACTCTGCGTCGTGCAATGCGCGCGTCATTGCGAAATCGTCAGAGACCGCGCCGCGCCAGTAATCCGTTACTCTGCAAGCTTCGAATGTCGAGCGGCGGATGGCCGTCGCTCCACCCCAACAAAAGTTCTTCATGCCGTCCGCTTTTAAGGCTGAGGCGATCGCGGCGTTCCAAACTGAGAGCAAGTGTGCAGCGATTCCGCCACCGCCGGGAATGAACCAGCGATAACCGGTCGCCGCGCCCACTTTGTCATCTGCCAACGGCGCGACGAGCGCGCGCAGAGATTTTGCTTGCGGGCGCGCATCGGAATCTACAAACACGAAAACTTCGCTGTCGCGATGTGCGTGATGAATCGCGAACCGTAGGTTATGGACCTTCTGACCGCAATCGCCGGCAGCGCCGGCCACCAACACCTGCATTGCCGGGCCGACCTCCGCCGTAAATGACCGGCGCGCGTTCTCAACGACTGCTAAAGCCGGATCGTCCGCTCGATCGACGACGAAAATAATTTCGAAACTCGGATAGTCCTGACGAAAGATCGCCGCGACATTTTCGCGCAGCCCATCATCGACTCCGCGCATCGGCATAAACACGGTGACGAACGGGGTGAATCCTGCGGGGGCCTCAGCTAATTCAGTTTGAATGTAACGAATGAAACGAAGCCCGGATCGAAGCGAGACCATGCCCAGCCAGATTGAGATTGCGGCGAAGAAATAGAAAACCAGCAGCAGAGAAGACATTCGAAATCCGGCGGACGCCGGCAAGGTGTGAGTTTACTGCGACCCGGGAGGAATGTTCGAGGCCGGTGCAGCGGCGGCGGCGGGCATCAGTTTCTGCGCCAGCACAATGAAAGGCTGCGGATAGACCCCGATGAATACGATGCCAACTAAAGCCGCGACCATGGCAGTTTTCAACGCGGGCGACATCGTCAGGGGCTGCTCATCCGCGACGCGATCGCCTAGATACATGACGCGAATGAACCGCAGATAATAATAGAAGGAAACGACGAGGTTGATGATGGCCCAGCCGGCCAACCAGTAATACCAGTTTTTCTGATCCGTCCGGGCGCGGTCGAACAATCCCCACAGCAAAAAATACTTTCCGATAAAGCCGCCAGTGCCCGGCATCCCGCCGAGCGATAACATAAACACGCCCATCATCGCCGCTATGCCGGGAGCTTTCTGCGCGAGACCAGTCATGTCGTCGACGTTGTCTCCGATGATGCCTCGACGACGCAGGCTAATGATGACTCCGAACGCGCCCATGTTCATCAGCACGTAGACGACGAGATAAATCACCAACCCGATGTTGCCGTACTTGTTATTGGCGATGATTCCGAGCAGCAGATAACCGGCGTTGGAGATCGAAGAGTACGCCAGCAGCCGTTTTGAATTCTCCTGCGTAATCGCCGCCCAGTTACCCACGACAATCGTCAGGGCAGCCACGATGCCGAGCAGCGGGGCCCAATCGATCTGCATCGGCCCGAGCGCCACAAAAAAGATGCGCGCGTAAAGCGCAAAGCTCGCGGCCTTAGATCCGGTCGAAAGAAATGCGGTAACCGAAGTGGGTGCGCCTTCGTAAGCGTCGGGCGCCCACATGTGAAATGGGACCGCAGCGACTTTGAAGAACAACCCGGCCGCCAACGCCACCATGCCGATCAGCAAGAGCGGTCTGAGTTCGCCCGCTGTGCTGAGGCTGCGGCCAATCTCACCCAGATTGGTCGAGCCGGTGAGACCGTAAACCACGGACATGCCGTACAGAAGAATGCCGGAAGAAAAGGCCCCGAGCAGAAAGTATTTCATCCCGGCTTCATTCGAACGGCGTTCGCGCTTGGTGAAAGCCACCAGCACGTAGAACGTCAACGCCATCAACTCGAGCGCGATGTAAAGCGAGATCAGATCGTAGCCGGCGCCCAGGAACATCATGCCGACAGTGGCGAACAGAATCAGCGAATAATATTCGCCGTGCTGCTCGCGTTCGATGTCCAGATAGCGAATTGAAATGGCGACGGCGAGCGCGGCTGCGATCAGGAAGATCGCTCTGAAGATCAAAGCGAATCCGTCGATGTGGACCATTCCATAAAAGCCGTCGGCGGCGGTCAACGCACTCAGCCGGCTGAGACTGAACGTGCCACCCATGGCGAAAAACTGCGCGACCAAAGAGCCCAGTGCGAGCGCGATGCCCACGAGCGAAAAGTACGCGGTCCACTTACCACGCCGGTAAGGCAGGATGACTTCCATCACCAGCGCGACGCAAGCGGCCACGGTGACGATCAGTTCAGGCGCGATCAGTTGCAGGTCACGCGGATTCAACAGGCCGGTTGTTTGAAAGAGAAAAAGCATTGGTCAGTTAACGAATAGCTTTGTCATTCTCACCCGTGGCTTCAGCCCGGTGTCCCTCGCCCTCACTGCACCAGGAAACCGTTTCAACGGTTTCCCATAATCGCGCTCTCACCACCACCGCGCTGAAGCGCGGGTGAATAAATTCAGCATTACTTCGGCGCCGGTTGAACCTGAATCGGCGCACCCGTGGTAGTTATCGGTCGCCCACCTGGCGTCACGGTTAATTGCGGCGGCGGCGGCTGTCCGGGAATCTGATACGCCGGCCGGACTGCGCGAACTACAGCGTTAACCGGCCGCTCGATGTATTTAAGGAACGGCGCGGGATAGACGCCAATCCACAGCGACATGATTACCAGCGGCAGCATGTACGCCCACTCGCGGCCACTCAAATCCGGCAACAGCTTGTTCTTTTCGTTTTCAATTTCACCGAAGAACATTCGCTGATAAAGCCAGAGCATGTAACCGGCGTTCAGGATAATCCCCAGTCCGGCCCAGCCCGCCCACACCGGATTCGCTTCGAACGCGCCTCGCATCGCCAAAAATTCCGAAATGAAAACTGCCAACAGCGGCAGGCCGATCGCCGTCATCGCCATCGCCAGGAAGATCGCGGCGTAGGCCGGCATGACGTGTGACAGTCCGCCGAACTCCGAAACTTTCCGCGTGTGCCGCCTTTCATAAATGATGCCGACCAAAAGGAACAGCGCGCCGGAATATATTCCGTGATTGATCATCTGCATCACAGCGCCGTTGATGCCGTTTGGATTCAACGAGAACAGCCCGAGCATCACGATGCCCATCGACGAAACTGACGAATAGGCAACCAGCTTCTTCACGTCACCGTCTTTCTTGACGACGAAATACATCGCCGCCAGCGCGCCGTAAATGATCGACACGATGGCGAGAAAGATCACGAGGCTGCGCACGCCGAACTTGCCGCCGAAGAACGCCTCGTCCATCGAAGCCTTCGGAAACATCGGTAGGTTGAAACGATAGAAGCCGTACGTGCCGAGCTTCAGCAAGATGCCGGCGAGGATTACCGAACCCGCAGTCGGCGCTTCGACGTGTGCGTCAGGCAGCCAGGTATGGAACGGCCACATCGGGACTTTGATCGCAAAGCCAAGCGCGAAGGCGAAAAAGAGAAGCACTTGGAGCGTGCCCATTGACAAGGCCCCGCCGATCGCCTGCATGTAAATGATGCTGAAGGTGCCGCTGCCGTTTTGGGCCGCGAGCGCCGCTGTGTCGGTGACGAGTTTAGTGGCGGCCTCGTTCCCGGCAAGGTTACCGATGGCCTGACCGGCCCGGGCGATTAAAGCTGGATCCTGCGTCAGGAAATACATCTTCAAGACGCCCAAAAGCATAACCACCGATCCCACCAACGTGTAAAGGAAAAATTTGATGGCTGCGTACAAACGGTTGTCGCCGCCCCAGATTCCAATCAGGAAATACATCGGCACCAGCGACACTTCAAAGAACAGATAGAAGAGGAACAAATCCATCGACGAGAAGACGCCGAGCACCATGGTCTGCAGCAAGAGCAGCAGAACGTAATATTCCTTCTCGCGTTTGGCGATGTACTTCCAGGACGACAGCGCGGCCAGCACACCGAGGAAAGTCGTCAGCACAATCAAGAGCACCGCAACGCCGTCCGCGCCCATCTGGTAACGCGCGCCGATCACGGGAATCCACTGATGGTCTTCGAGGAATTGGAAACCGCCCGCCGCGCGGTCGTAACCAAGCAGCCAAAGCGAGACGATGAAGTCCAGCACCAGCCAGCCGGTCGCCAACTTCTTGATGAAGTCATTCTGGTCCTTTTTCAGGCCAAACAGGATCAGGATCGCGCCGACCGCCGGCAGCCAGGTGATGATCGAGAGAATATTGTTTTTGAACACGTCAGTCCTCTTGCCTAATATTCGATTCGAGCGCTTCGACATCCTGCAAATCGACATCACGCCCAGCCGCGCGTTTCGAGGAAATCAAATCGGTCAAGGAAACGACCTCCATCGATTGTCCTTTGTAGTTCATCGTCACCCGACGCTCCCACGCCTCATCAAAGCGAATGCCTGGAGTAGATGTTTGGACGTCAAGTCTGATTCGATCCTTGAAAATGGTTATCTCTTGCGACAGGACATCTTCCACATTGGTAAGATTTGCCGTGCCCAAACCTGCCTCGATCATCGCCTTTAATAATCTCCGGGTATTCTCCGGCGACGCTTCAATCAAGATGTCCAGTTCAAATGTCGCTCGCGGGACGCCATATAAGACGGCAGCGATTCCACCAATAACCAAATACTTCACGTCATTCTTTCGAAATGACGCGAACACGATCTGAAGCTGGTCTAACATACTTCTGATTCACGACTTCAGGATTGTTTTCCAAAATCAGATTAGTAAACGAAACGAAAAGATCCATTCTTTCTTCAAGCGTCAGGGACTGAAACCATCGGGCCTTCGCTTGCAAGTTCTCCTCATGAATGTCGTGTGATACAGAACCGTTCATACTAAGAACTCTTGATGAAATACAGCGCGGCCACCGCAACGAGCAGGCCAATCACCATTACCAGGGCATAGTTCTGCGTCAATCCGGTTTGCGCGGCGCGGACAATCGGCGACATCAGCCTGAGCACGAAGTTCGCAATCGTATTGACCAGGCCATCGACAAAATACTTGTCCGTTAATCCGGTAGCCTTGCTCGTCAAGCGGGTCAGCCAGGCCGTACCGTTCACGCCGCCGTCGACTATCTTCGAATCGAACTCGAAAACTCCGCGCGCCAAATCCATCGTGCGGCGCGTAATCGCGAGCCCGTAGAACTCGTCAATCCAATACTTGTTGTGGCTGGCCTCATACAAAGGCGCGAGTCGCGCGGCCCAGATGTCCGGGAGCTGCGGACGCTTGATATAGAAAAGGAACCCAAGGCCGATGCCGATGCCGGCGACCACCAACGAAAGGATTATGAAAAACCATTCGGTTAGCGTCTCGTTGTGAATTGTAGATTCAATCGTATGCGCGAGATTGAATCCGTTTGATTCCTCCGCGTGTCGCTCAGACTCGGCGGCTTTTGGCGTTTCAGCATTCGCATGTTCTGCTTCGCTACCGAAACCTTTTGTCTGTGGGTTCCAGATAACGGGATTCAGCCACGTCACGATATTCATCTTGCCGCCGACGTGCGTGCCGCCGGTGAAAGCAGTGCTGATGCCGACGAAACCGCCAATGGTCGCGAGAATTGCCAGCACCACCAACGGAACCACCATCGACTTGGGTGATTCATGCGGCACGTGAGCGTCGTGATGCGATGTTTTGTGTTCTTTCTTCTGCGCGTGACCTTCGTGCTCCATCCCGTGCGCATGGTCGCGAAATCTTTCTTTACCCCAGAAGGTCATCGCCATCAGACGCGTCATGTAGAACGCGGTGCACATCGCGGCGATGGTGCCGATCAACCAGACGAGCCAGCCGAGCGGAATCGCTGTGGTCGAAGCTGCATTCCAAAGGATTTCATCTTTCGACCAGAACCCACTGAACGGAATGATGCCGCAGATCGCCAACCAACCGGCCAGGAAAGTCAGGTAGGTGATCGGCATGTACTTCTTCAACCCGCCCATCTTGCGCATGTCCTGTTCGTGGTGCATGCCGTGAATCACCGAACCCGAACCGAGGAACATCAGCGCTTTGAAGAACGCATGCGTCATCACGTGAAAAATGCCGATGACGAACGCGCCGACGCCGCAGGCCAAAAACATGAAGCCGAGTTGTGAAACGGTCGAGTAGGCGAGGACTTTCTTGATGTCGTTTTGGGTGATGCCGATAGTCGCCGCGAAGATCGCGGTGAAGGCGCCAATCAGCGCCACCACCAGCATCATCGTCTGCGAATGCTGGAAGATGACGTTCGTGCGGGTCAGCATGTAGAGACCCGCGGTCACCATCGTCGCCGCGTGAATCAACGCCGACACCGGAGTTGGACCAGCCATCGCATCCGGCAACCAAACGTGCAGCGGGAACTGGGCCGACTTGCCGCAGGCGCCAATCATCAAGCCCAGCGCAATCCACGACATCAATCCCCAATGACCGAGCGGCTCAATCGGATAGCCGGCCGCCTGGGTGACGACGTCGGTATATTGCGCGCTGCCGAAAGTGGCAATCACCGCGAAAATCGCGAGCATGAATCCAAAATCGCCGACGCGATTGGTGATGAACGCCTTGCGCGAGGCATTCGCCGCTTCCTGCTTATTGAAGTAGTAGCCGATCAGTAAATACGAGCAGAGACCCACGCCTTCCCAGCCGACGAACATCATCACGAAGTTCGAACCCATCACCAGCACGAGCATCGAAAACATGAACAGGCCCATGTAGGCGAAGAAGCGATAGAACCCGGTCTCGCCGTGCATGTAACCGGTGGCGAAGACGAAAATACAAAGGCCGACGCCGGTGATGATCAGCATGAAAATGCAGGAAAGCGGATCAAGCTGATAGCTCCAGCGAATGTTCAGCAGCGATGACTTGCCCCTGAGAATGCTAACCGGTTGGTTGGCGACCGAAATGGTTTGCGCATTTTCTGCCTGGCCCAGAGTTTGTTCGACCGCCCCGGCCGGGATCCAATTGAAGGCAGCCTGGGTGGTAACGTAAGGCTTGGGCCATTGGGCCTCGGTGCTGTTGCCAAAGCCATACGAAATGACCGCGGCGAGACTGATGATGAACGAGAGCGCGACTGTTCCGACCGCGATGCCGCCGATGAGACTCTCGGAAAAACGAAACCGCCGGCCCAGGATGCCGTTAATCGCGGCGCCCGCGAGTGGTAGCAGGGGAACTAGCCAGATGTAACGATACATAAGTTTCAGGTTTCAGGTTTCAAGTCTCAGGTTGATTCGTGATGTAACTTGAAACCTTAAACTTGAAACTTGAAACCGCGTTTCGCCGATCACCACTTCATCAGATCAATCTCATCGACCCAAATCGTTTCCCGATTACGATAGAGCGCGATCACGATGCCCAATCCAATCGCAGCTTCGGCGGCCGCCACCACGATTACGAACACGGTGAATAGCTGGCCCGAAAGCGGATCGCCGCGGCCCGTGTCCTGCAGGTAACGCGAGAACGCGATGAAGTTCAGGTTCGCCGCGTTCAGAATCAACTCAATCGACATGAAGATCACCAGCAGGTTGCGACGGGTAAGCACGCCGGCCACGCCGATAATAAAAAGGATTGCCGCGATCACCAGGAACTTCGAAAGGTCCGGGTGCTTGATACTTTCAAGCGCAGTCGTCGCCCGACTCGTCTCTTGAAATAGCCATGCCAAACTGAGGTGATTCATCGTCAGACCGATTTCGATTTGATTTCGCTTAACACTTCCGGATCGACATCATCCACGGCGACTTCCTGTTTCAACGTGCGCGCCAACATCACGGAGCCGATGATCGCTACCAGCAAAAGCACACTCGCAATTTCAAAGGGCAGCGCCGCATTGGTATAGAGACTGAGGCCCACCCGGCCGGTATCGTTGGTCAGGCGGCTGACGCCGGTCGCGGCCGTGCCCATCTTGTTTTCGGCGGCTTCGCGTTTCGCGCTGGCCTGCTGCAGGGCGGTCTCGTCGCGTTTCTGCATCGCCTGGTAGCCACGCGGAATCGCATAAATGACCAGCACGCCGGCGAGCAAACCGAGGAACACCAACGCGGCGGTGACTTGCGCCGGCCGGTTGAAAATCGGGGCGCGTCCTTCTTCTTCCGCGCCCACGTTGACCAGCATAATCACAAACAGGAACAGGACCATGACGCCGCCGACGTAGACCAGAATCTGCACACCGGCGATGAACTCAGCGCCCAGCAGGATGAACAGCGCCGCCACCGACACCAGCGACGAAATCAGAAACAGCGCCGAGTGCACCGCGTTGCGCGCCATGACGGTCAAAAGCCCCGCCAGAATCGCCGCGATGGAGAAGATCCAGAAAAAGACTGATTCCCAACCAGAAAGGATCATTTGCTTTGGTAGTGCAGAAAAGACTTATTTGTCATTTGTCATTGGACATTTGTCATTTGTTCATTTGACTGCGGAGTGTTCTGTCAAAACTGTGACCCGTTTGATGCTTGAGAAAATGGACAAATGAAAAATGTCCAATGACAAATGTCAAATAATCTTTTCCTAGCTCTCGTACTTCACTGTCTCGCGCCCCTGCTCGAGCATTTCGCGGTTCCAGACGAAGCCCGCGCGCGAGTATGTCGCCAACTCAAAATCCTGCGTCAACTCCAGACAATATGTCGGACAAGCTTCCTGACAGAGCGCGCAAAACATGCAGCGCGAAGTGTCGAAGATAAATTCATCGAGCACCTTTTTGCGGCGCGGCTTACCGGCCACCACGACCTCGACGTCCATCGGAATGACGTCGATGCAATCTTCAGGACACGCGAGCGCGCAAAGATTACAAGCTATGCAAAGGGTGTCGTGCGTCTCCGGATCCATATTGAGTCGCGGCGCCCCGTGGAATCGCGGCGCCACCTCCGGACGCACCTTCGGATATTGTTCCGTGTAGATTCCCTTCCCGGCCACGGCGTCCTTATCGGTCAGCGCGCCAATGTTGAAGCCCAGCGTCACGGCCATCCCTTGTATGAGATCAACCATGAAGAAGCGTTTGAGCTTCTGCAAAAATGTCGGTTTGGGAACTGGAACTAATGGCATAAAGGAAAACTCATTTCGTTTAGAGTCGGGCTACTGCCCGACGCATTTTCTTTCATCCCCGGCGGGCGGTAGCCCGCCTCTAAACCGATTCACTTGTCACCGGTGCGACCGCTGGTTTGCCCTTCGGCAAATCAACCAAACGAATCTGCCGTCGTTGTTTCTTCAGATTGAAATCGCGCGACCGCCAATTAATCAATGAAAGGACACCCGCCGTCACCAGCAGATTTCCCAAACCAAAAGCGATCGCCAACACTTTTCCGCTGAACGTCAAACCCAACCCGGAGACCAGCGATTTGATCGTGCGCATGCCGTTAGGATTGTTCAGACCCTGAATCACAGTGACAGCAATCGCCGTCATCACAATATTGATCAGCGCCGCCGGCAACATCCATTTCCAACCCAGGTCCATGAGCTGATCGTAACGGAACCGCGGCAGTGTCCAGCGCAGCCAGAAGTATAAGTAAAGGAGCAAGCCCGCCTTCGCCAGAAATACGAGCACGCTGATGGCCACATACAAACTGTGGTAACCCTTCGCTTCCGTAAACCGGTAAACGAAGGGCAAATACCATCCGCCCAGATACATTGTGGTCGCCACGGCAGTGACGACGACCATCGCCGCATACTCGGCCATAAAGAAGAGCGACCAGCGAAATCCAGAGTACTCGGTATGAAAGCCGGCCACCAGCTCCGACTCAGCTTCCGGCAAATCGAAAGGCGCGCGATTGTTTTCGGCGATACCGCTGATCAGAAAGATCATAAAGCCGATTGGTTGATAGAGCACAAACCAGATCGAATTCGACGCTTGCGCGGTGACCACTCCCGATAGTGACAAGGTGCGCGCAAACATCAACGCGCCAATGATTGCCATGCCCATCGAAACTTCGTACGAAACCATTTGGGCACTGGAGCGGAGCGCGCCCATCAAAGCGTACTTCGAGTTCGACGACCAACCAGCGAGGATCAACGCCAGGACGCCAACGCTCGACACGGCCAGCACGAACAGCACGCCGATGTTCACATCGGTAATCACCGCCCAGTCAGGTCCGAACGGAACCACGGCCATGACGATGAAAGCGGCGACGACCGCGATGTACGGCGCGACAAAGAAAATCCAGCGGTCAGCGTCTTCAGGAATGAAATCTTCCTTGGTCAGCAGTTTGATTCCGTCGGCAATCGGCTGCAGCAGTCCCCAGGGTCCCACGCGCATTGGTCCCAGCCGCGCCTGCATGAAGGCCGAAATTTTTCGTTCCAGATAAGTTGCGTAAGCGACCCAGCCAGTCGTGATCACCACCACCAGGCCGATTTGAATAAACGGCCAGATGACATAGTTCACCGTCTGCGCGCTGAAGAATTTCAGCAACAGGCTGTCGATGAAAGTTGGTGCGGCTAACGCTAACATTTGAAATTGAACCGCAGATGAACGCGGATAGACACAAATCAAAGAATCCATCTGTGTAAATCTGTGTTCATCCGTGGTTACGTCTTATCTGTCAATCTCACCAAGAACAATATCCAAGGTACCAATGATGGCCACGACGTCCGCGACCAAGTGTCCGATGCTCATCTTTCTTAAGGCTTGCAGATTAATAAAGGACGGTGGCCGCACGCGCACGCGCCAGGGTTGCTGCGTTCCGTCTGAAACCAGGTAACAACCAATCTCGCCCTTCGGTCCTTCGATCGAATGATAATAGTCGCCGGCGGGCGGCTTAATCAGCTTCGGCACTTTCGCGTTCACCGGGCCGTCGGGAAGATTCTCAACGGCTTGCTTGATGATGCGGCGCGACTGTCGCATCTCTTCCATGCGCACCAAGTATCGATCGTACGTGTCGCCGTTTTCGCCGAGCGGAACCTCAAAATCCATTTCGGCATAGGCCGCATACGGACGCGACTTGCGGATGTCCCAGGGCACTCCTGAACCTCTCAGCGCCGGGCCGGACAAACCCAACGCGATCGCATCTTCAGCAGAGATCACGCCAATGCCGACCGTGCGACTCAACCAGATACGATTCTCGGAAAGCACGGTCTCATATTCATCAAGCCGATTCGGAAAGTAATCGACGAACCGTTTGCAGTCTTCGATGAAGCCGTCGTAAGCATCGTTCGGCATGCCACCCACGCGCCACGCATGACAAGTGAGCCGCGCGCCAAACTGCCGTTCGAAAATCTTCAGGATCTCTTCCCGCTCACGAAACGCCCAAAGGAGAATCGTCACGGCGCCGATATCCATCGCGTGCGTGCCGAGCCATAACAAGTGCGATGCTATCCGATTCAACTCGGTGAGGATCGTCCTTATATAGTGAGCGCGCCGCGGGACATCGAGTCCCAGCATCTGCTCGACCGTCTCGACCCAGACCAGACCGTTAGAAACCGCAGCGATGTAATCGAGCCGATCCCAATACGGCGCGATCATCGTGTACATGCGGTTCTCGGCAATTTTCTCCATCCCGCGATGGAGATAACCGATGTCGCAATCGAGATCGATAACAGTCTCGCCGTCCAGCTTGAGAACTACGCGCAAGACGCCGTGTGTCGACGGATGCTGCGGTCCCATGTTGAGCGTCATCTCTGGCGCGTCAAGCAAGGCTTCTCGAGTGGTCGCTATTTCAACTTGATGCATCTCTTAGTAAATCGTGAATCGTGAATCGTGAATCGTGAATCGTGAATCGTGAATCGTAAATAGAGCGACGCTCTGGCTATTTACGATTTACCATTTACTATTTACTCATTATTCGGTAGATAACACCCGGTGACCGCGTACGGCTCGTTAACTAACCCGATCTCTTTGATCTCGCCTTTTTCTTTTCGCGCGCGCAGTCCCAGCATCAACGACTGTGTTGCGCTCGCTTTGTTCCAAACATTCCGCGGCGCATGGCGTTCGGTCAGGACAAAGCCCGCCGCGGTGGCCGCGTCTGGCGAATCGAATAGCTTCGCTTCGTAATGTGCCGCGATTTCCTTCGGAGACATTGTTTGTAATCGTGAATCGTAAATAGTGAATAGTGAATAGTGAATAGTGAATAGTGAATAGACGAGCCTGCCGGCTATTTACTATTTACTATTTACGATTCACTATTCACTTATCCACGATTCACTTGTCCTTCGGCATCACTTCTTTGCCGCTGCGAAACAGCTGCCGCACCTCGCGCTCCTGCGGAACCGAAAGCATTTCCAGCCCGTAATTGCGCCTTTGTTCTACTTGTTCGCGCTGCACCTCGTTAAATTCCGGCAGATGATTTTCGGTCCAACGGTTCTCGATAAACTCGAGCGGATAATCCTTGCGCAGCGGATGCCCCTCCCAATCCGGAGGCAGCAAAATCCGCCGCAGGTCGGGATGATTGTGAAACCTCACCCCGAACAGATCGAAAACTTCGCGCTCCGGCCAATCAGCGGACGGCCAGATGCTCGTCACGCTGTCGATGCCCTCGTCGTTCGTATCGACGTTCAACCGCACCCGCTCGTTTTTGGAAATCGAGTACAGGTTATAAACGACCTGGAAAGGCGCGCCGCGATTGTCGGGATAATGGACGCAAGTTAGATCCGACAAATAATTGAACGGCGCTTCTTCGTCGTCTCTTAATGCAGTGCAAGCTTCGACAATTCTATCCGGCGCGATTGCGATTGATAGCTGACCAAGAAACTCCGACGCCTCGAGCACCGCATCGCCTAGTTTCCCTTTCAATTTCTTAACCAGCGGATGATTGGCTGCGTCGACCGGCTTCGGTCCTTCGTCCTTTTTCTTTACCGGCGGTTTGGGCGCGGCGGCCCCGGCTTTCTGCGCGGCAGCTTCTTTCGCGGCCGCGACCTTGGCTTTCGCGGCTTCTACTTGCGCGTCTTTTTCGGCGTCAGCTGAAAGTGAAGTAGGCGTGTCAGCGCGCGCGTCGGGCGGGCGCTGTTCGGCTGGTGCGTCAGTTGGTGATCCCGTCTCCGGGGGTTTCCCTTCCTGTGCCATAGAACTCAGTTAGTACACTTCTGAGTCAGCAACGCTTCGGGCTCCTGTCACTTGGACGGCCACGGGCGCGCGGGGCTATTACGCAACGCTCACGTGTAAATGCAATTTAAAACAGGTCGGACGAAGCTGACTTTTAGCACGCGATTTATCGCGTTGTCAATTACACGATGTATCGGATGTGTCCTAAGTTGAGGGTCTTCTCCGTGTCTCTGTGCGAACTCAGTGTCTCTGTGGTGAATCTTCCTCGAGAAAGTCTAACCACAGAGACACTGAGTTCGCACAGAGGCGCCGAGAAAAATGAAATTACGACACCACTATGTAACGCACACTGTTAGTTTGCGATGCGTCTCTCGGTGAGCCCGCGACAATTTGCGTTAAGCCCTCTCAGTCCGTATCATAGTTGTTTGGTTAAGATGAAGATTTGACGACTATGTAAGGTGAGAAAGAAATGAAACCCGGAATTCATCCTGAATATAAAGAAATCACGGTAACCTGCGCGTGCGGCGAAACGTTCAAGACGCGCTCGACCCGCAAGGAAGATCTGCACGTGGAAATTTGTTCGGCCTGCCACCCGTTCTTTACCGGCAAGCAGAAGCTGGTCGACACCGCCGGACGCGTGGATCGGTTCAATCGACGCTACGCCAAGAAGGCGCCCGAAGCTGCGGCAGCGAAATAACTTGATGACGATCAAGCATTAGCAAAGTAAGTCTATAATAATGCCGGCGTGATGACGCCGGTCGCTGGAATTGCATCCAGGCACGCGACCGGTACCAACATCGCCGGCATTGTTGTAATTGAAATCCAATTCGTTTAGAAGCGGCACTTGTGCCGCCAGCGCGCCGGACAAGTCCGGCATCTAAACGATCAGTTTTGAGTTCAGAACATGAGCACCAACGAAAGAGATTTAATCGTCGGCGGCCAGGCCGTAATCGAAGGCGTGATGATGCGCACCCCGAACGCCTATGCCATAGCCGTGCGCAAACCTGACGGCACCATCGTCAACACGGCCGCGAAGCTGCCCAAGTGGAGCGACAAGTTTCCACTTTTCAAACTGCCCATCCTGCGCGGTGGCGCAGTGCTGTTGCAGTCGATGGGTCTCGGCATCAAAGCGCTAAACTATTCCGCCAGCGAAGCATTCGTTGAAGCCGAAACATCCGAGACGGTCGAAGTCGCCTTAACCCCGGCCGTCATCGAAGGTGAAGGAGACTTCGCCGGAATCACCGGCGGCGTGCCGGGCCTCTTCCCCATTCCCAAACAGAAAAAGTCGAAAGATGAACTGAAACGCGGAGCGACGGCTGCCGCGGCCAGTTCAATCGTCTTCGCGCTGATTTTTAACGTGCTCTTATTTGTAGCTGCGCCGCTACTCCTGACCAACGCGCTGTTTGTCGCCGTCGGCTGGGCCAACACTCCCACGGCAACTTCGACGCAGGCGCCGGGACCATCCGGTGCGGCGGCCACGACGACCAACGACGCGGACTCGTGGGTCAGTCGTCAATGGAAATCCGTACGAGGATATCTGCATCCAGTCCGGCCCACGGTAGGTTTCAACTTGATCGACGGAATGATCAGAATGGCTTTCTTCCTGATCATGATCGTCAGCTTCTCTCTATTGAAGGACATCCGGCGCGTCTTTGAATACCACGGCGCGGAACATAAGACGGTGTTCACCTGGGAAAAAGGTTTGGATTTGACTGTCGCCAACGCACGTTTGCAGCCACGGCAACATCCGCGCTGCGGCACGAGTTTTCTGATGGTGGTCATGCTGGTTTCGATTGTGCTCTTCTCAATCGTGCGGTTCGATTCCCTGCTCTACAATTTTTCGGTGCGCATCATTTTGATTCCCGTGGTGGCCGGGCTTTCCTACGAAATTATTCGTCTGTCAGCCAAGAAAGAAAGCGGTGCGTTCTTCAAAATCATCACGCGACCCGGCGTGTGGCTGCAGAACGTGACCACCAAAGAGCCGGACGATTCGCAACTGGAAGTCGCGCTCGAAGCTTTGAAGGAGAGCCTGAAACTGGAACCGCCGACCGGCGAGCCGGAACCGGCGTTGCTGTCGTGAGAAAGACGGCGGCCGTTTAGATGCCGGACTTGTCCGGCCTTGTTGGCACAAGGGCCAACTCTAAACGATTAGAATCGTATTTGATTTATGCTCGATAAACTTGCACAAATTGAATCGCGCTATGAAGAGTTGGCCAACGAACTCTCGTCACAGGAGTTGTTGTCCAATCCTTCCGCGTACGCCAAAGCCGCCAAACAGCATCGCAGCCTCGGCGAGATAGTCGAAAAGTATCGTTCGTACAAATCGCTGACGGAACAACTCACCGGCGCGCGCGAACTCGCTTCGGCTTCGGATGACGCGGACATGCGCGAGCTGGCGCAAATTGAAATTGAATCGCTGACCGCGCAACTCGAACAGACGGAAAACGATCTGAAACTGCTCCTGATTCCGCAGGATCCCAACGACGAAAAGAACGTCATCCTCGAAATTCGCGCGGGCACCGGCGGCGACGAAGCGACCTTGTTTGCGGCCGAGATGCTGCGCATGTACGCGCGCTATGCCGAGCGCCAGGGCTGGCGCATGGAAATCATGGATGCTTCCGCCTCAGGCATCGGCGGCATCAAGGAAGGCGTCGCGCTGATCGAAGGCGATAAGGTTTATTCAAAACTGAAACATGAATCGGGCGTGCACCGCGTGCAACGCGTGCCACAGACAGAAGCCAGCGGCCGCATCCACACCTCGGCGATTACCGTCGCGGTTTTGCCCGAAGCCGAAGAAGTCGACGTGAAGATCGACGCCAAGGACCTGCGCATCGACACCTTTTGTTCGTCCGGTCCCGGCGGCCAGTCGGTGAACACAACCTATTCCGCGGTCCGCATCACTCACCTGCCGACTAACACCGTCGTGTCGATGCAGGATGAGAAGTCGCAGATTAAGAATCGCGAAAAGGCAATGCGCGTTCTGCGCGCGCGCCTGCAGGAAATCGAAGAACAGAAGCAACACGAAGCCATCGCCGGCGAACGCCGTTCGATGGTCGGCAGCGGCGATCGCTCAGAGAAGATTCGCACTTACAACTTCAAAGAAAATCGGGTCACCGATCACCGCATCGGCTTGACCATCCACCAACTCGATCAGGTCATGGACGGGTCGCTCGATGCCTTCATCAGTGCGCTGACCACTCACTACCAGGCCGAAAAGCTCAAGGAAGACTCTCTGACTCCCGTGGGAGCTTGATTTAATCCTGTCTCCGATTGATCTAAGCGAGCGTCATGTCTTAATCTGTTTCTACCCCTTGTTTCTCCAATTTCGCGAACATTCCCCCGAACGGCGGCTTTGAAGTAGCAGCCGCGAAGAAATAACTCTTAAGTCGTTGACCAACGCGCCCCTTCGCTTGGGTGAGTTTCACGATCTATCAGGTCCAATCAGATCTGCGAACTCGCGACGAAACTGATCGAAACATGACGAAACCCAAAACGGCAAAACGGGCGAGACGCCAATCGGGCAGCCTCAACCTTCCAAGACTCGCAACCGGCATCGACGGCCTGGATGACATTCTCGAAGGCGGCTTCCCTCCTCATCGCCTCTATTTAATTGAAGGCGAACCCGGCACTGGCAAGACGACGCTCGCGCTGCAATACCTGATGGAAGGCGTGCGCCTCGGCGAAACAGGTCTTTACATCACGCTGTCCGAAACCAGAGAAGAGTTGAAAGCAGTGGCGCGGTCGCATGGTTGGCTGCTTGAAGGCTTTGATATTTTTGAAGCCGTCGCGCCAATCAACAGTCTCAAGCCGGACGCTCAATACACCATCTTTCATCCGGCTGAAATTGAATTAGGCGAAACCATGAACGCCATCCTCAAGGAGTTCGAACGCGTCCAGCCCGCCCGGGTCGTGATCGATTCGCTTTCCGAGATGCGTCTGCTCGCCGGTGAACCGCTGCGCTTTCGCCGTCAGGTCCTGGCCCTGAAGCAATATCTCGCCGGACAAAAGGGCACGGTGCTGTTGCTGGATGATAAAGCCAGCGGCCACGACTTGCAGATTCATTCGATCGTGCACGGCGTCGTTTCGCTCGAGCATCTGGCAGTCGAATACGGCGCTGAACGCCGTCGCGCGCGGGTCACCAAACTCCGGGCTTCGAAGTTTCGTGGCGGCTATCACGACTTCACCATCCTGACCGGCGGCCTGAAAATGTTTCCGCGGCTTATCGCCGCTGAGCATCACTCTGGTTTTGACGGCGGCAGCGCCAGCAGCAATATTCCGGCCCTCGATCGTTTGCTGGGCGGCGGACTGGACCGGGGCACCAGCACCCTTATGCTGGGGCCGGCCGGCTCGGGCAAATCAACCTTGGCGACGCAGTTCGCCGCTGCCGCAGCCGCGCGCGGCGAACGCACCGCGGCTTTCATCTTTGATGAATTGCGCGAGACGTTCATGGGCCGCGCGGCCGGCGTCGGCATCGAGATGACGAAGTTCGTTAAGAAGAATCTGATCACGATTCAGCAGGTCGACCCGGCCGAACTTTCTCCCGGCGAGTTTGCCGCGGCCGTTCGCCGGGCAGTCGATGTCGATGGGGCGAGAGTCATCATCATCGACAGTCTCAATGGCTATCTGAATGCGATGCCGGAAGAGCGCTTCCTGAGCGTACAGATGCACGAGTTGCTTACGTACCTGAATCAACAAGGCGTAGTCACGATGCTCGTCATGGCCCAACATGGCTTCCTCGGCAGCAATATGGTCACGCCGGTTGACGTGAGTTATCTCGCCGACACGGTGCTGGTGCTGCGCTATTTCGAGTCGCAGGGCGCGATTCACCGCGCGCTCTCGGTAGTTAAAAAGCGCACCGGTCGTCACGAAGCCTCGATTCGCGAACTCGAAATCCGCGCTGACGGACTGCGGGTGGGTGAGCCCCTCAGCCAGTTTCGCGGGATTCTGACAGGAGTTCCGGTTTACGAAGGAGCGCGCGAGCACCTGGGTGAATAAGCAGAACGCAAAAACCGGCTCGACCAATCCGCGCGATCAGCGAATCCTGATTCTCGCGCCTACCGGCAGGGATGCTTCATTGATGGCGCGCTTTCTCGCGGACGCTTCGCTGGCGCCCTACATTTGCGTCACTATCGATGACGCCTGCGATCAAATGAATCAGAGCGCGGGTGTGGTCTTTCTGACGGAAGAGGCCCTGACCACGCGCTCACTTGCTTTGCTCGCGCGCACCCTGATGAGGCAACCGACGTGGTCTGATATTCCGATCATTCTGCTCACCAGCGGCGGCAGCGAATCGCCGGTGAACACCGAAAGTCTCGCGTCGCTGGGCGCCATCGGCAATGTGAACTTGATCGAACGTCCGGTGCGCATGATGACGCTCCTCAGCACGATTAAAGCCGCGTTGCGCGCGCGCAATCGTCAATACGATGTCCGCGACCACCTCGAAACCGAAGCGCGCAACAAACAACAATTGGAAAAGGCTTTTACGCAGGTTGAGGAAGCCAGCCGCTTGAAGGATGAGTTTCTCGCGACGGTTTCCCACGAGTTACGCACTCCTCTGAACGCCGTGCTCGGGTGGAGCGCGCTTTTGCGATCTAACAACCTGGATGACCGCGGACGTAAACGCGCGATCGAGACAATCGAGCGCAACGCGCGCTCGCAACAGCAACTGATCGAAGATCTGCTGGATGTCTCGCGCGCCATCAGCGGCAAGCTGCGTCTCGACGCCATGCCGGTACATCCGCGCCAATTTATCCAGGAGGCTACTGAAGCTCTACGGCCCACGGCGCAAGGCCGCCGGATCCGCGTCACGCAGGCAATCGAGCCGGGGCTGACTGACGTCTACGGCGATCCGACGCGCCTGCGCCAGATCATCTGGAACTTGCTATCGAACGCAATCAAATTCAGCTCTCCCGGCGGGCGCATCCGTCTCAGCGCGCGACGAGTCGACTCAAATCTCGTCGTCTCAGTGAAAGACAACGGGCAGGGGATCGCCCCCGAATTCCTGCCTTACGTTTTCGATCGCTTTCGCCAGGCGGATATGACGACTACGCGCACCCACGGAGGCTTGGGGCTTGGTCTCGCCATCGTGCGTCAGCTAGTCGAAATGCACGGCGGCTCAGTTAGCGTTGCCAGCGCCGGGCTCGGCTGCGGCGCAACCTTCACAGTGACCTTGCCGCTAATCACTCATCACGAACAGTCGAAAGCGAATGGTAAGGCCGGAACGACGATTCGGAACGTCCCGCAGAACCTAAAAGGTGTGCGCGTGTTGGTAGTCGATGACGAGAACGACACACGCGAACTGTTGAAGGCTGTCTTATCGCGACAGGGCGCCCGCGTCACCACCGCCGCGTCCGCGGCCAGCGCCCTGAATCTCATAACCAAAGTGAAGCCGCACGTTCTGATTTCCGATATAGGCATGCCCGGCACCGACGGCTACGAGCTAATGCGCCAGGTCCGCGCGCTGCCGAGCGAACGCGGCGGCAGCGTCCCGGCGGTCGCGCTCACCGCCTACGCTCGCGAACAGGATCGCAAGCGCGCCATCGCCGCCGGCTACCAACTCCATCTGGCCAAGCCGATTGAGATAGTCGATCTCTCCGCCAGCGTTGCGCACCTCATCCGGAATGGGTCGCACGATCATTAACAAGACGTACTCCTCCCGGCAGCCGGGCGGGCTGCGAGACCTGGCTAGACTTTTCTCCCTTCTCCCGCTGGGAGAAGGGTCGGGGATGAGGGCCTGGCGCGCCTCATCCGTTTTTGAATTGATCTGCGAGAGATGAATTCGCATGCGAATTCATCTCTCGCAGTGTCTTAGACAGTGTGGGGCAGTCGCTAGGCCCTCACCCCACCCTCTCCCAGTGGGAGAGGGCTTCATCCATCTACCCAACTACTTTCTGGTAAGCCTTCGCGGTTGCAACCTCACGAACCACCGATGACTTAACGGACCGCGCAATGCTAAGCTCGCGACGCATGCGTTCCCCCGGCGACTCAATTCACTACCGCAACTGCAGTATCTGCGAAGCGATCTGCGGCATCGAGATTAGCCAGCGCGCCGACGGGACTCTCGATATTCGCGGCGATCAAAACGACCCGTTTAGCCGTGGATACATTTGCCCGAAAGCGGTCGCGTTACAGGACATCCATTTCGACAAGGACCGGCTCACGCATCCGGTCCGCCGCACGCCGCAAGGTTGGCAACGCATCGGTTGGGACGAAGGCTTTGACGAAGTAGCGGCGAACCTCAAGCGCGTTCAAAAGATTCATGGCCGCCATGCGGTCGCGACTTACCTCGGCAATCCCACGGTCCACAGCTATGGAGCGATGCTGTTTGCGCCCGGATTCATCCGCAGCCTGCACACGCGCAACCGTTTTTCGGCCACGTCAGTTGACCAACTGGCCCATCATCTGGCCGCGTACTTCATGTTTGGTCATCAACTGTTGCTGCCGATTCCGGATATCGATCGCACGAAGTATCTGCTGATATTCGGCGCCAATCCCGCGGTCTCGAATGGCAGCATGATGACTGCGCCGGGCCTGCCGCAAAGATTGAAAGATATTCGCGCGCGCGGCGGCAAAGTCGTCCTCATCGATCCACGTCGTAACGAAACCGCCGCGCTCGTCGATCAGCACCTCTTCATTCGTCCCGGCACAGACGCGCTCTTGCTTCTGTCTCTTTTGCATGTGATTTTCGCCGAGCAACTCGTCCAGCCGGGTTCGTTGGAATCAATAACTGTGGGCATCGAAACGATTGCCGGACTCGCCGGTAGTTTTCCGCCAGAGCAGATCGCCCCGATCACCGGCATTGAAGCCGATCAAATCCGGCGGCTGGCGCGTGAGTTTGCGACCGCTGAATCCGCTGTCTGCTACGGCCGGGTGGGGGTGAGCATGCAGGCGTTCGGGGGCCTCTGCCAATGGCTGATCAATGTCCTGAATTTTGTCACGGGCAATCTCGACGAGCCGGGCGGCGCGATGTTCACCTTGCCCGCGTTCGACCCCGTGTCCGCGCCAGAGGCCATCGCGCCGCGCGGCAGTTTCGGTCGCTGGCACAGTCGCGTCCGCAAGCTGCCGGAGTTCGCGGGCGAATTACCGGTGGCCGCATTGGCCGAGGAAGTTCTCACCGAAGGCGACGGCCAGATTAAGGCGCTCGTCACACACGGCGGCAACCCGGTGCTCTCCACGCCGAACGGCCGCGAATTGGATCGGGCACTCGCCAGTCTCGAATTCATGGCCGCGATCGACATCTACATTAACGAGACCACGCGGCACGCGCACGTCATCCTGCCACCGACCGGCCCGCTCGAACGCGGACACTACGATCTCGCGTTTCACCTGCTCGGCGTGCGCAACGTCGCGAAATTCTCGCCGCCGTTGTTTGCACAAAACGGCGAGACGCGGCACGAATGGGAAATCCTTCTGGCATTGCAAACGCGCATGGAGGGCAAACTGGGGCGGATGAAGTATCAGGCCACCCGGCGATTTCTCGGTCCCGAACGATTGCTCGATCTCGGGCTGCGGTTTGGTCCATACGGCGACAAGCTCAATCCGTTTTCGAGTGGCCTGAATTTAAAGAAGCTCAAAGCGTCGGTGCACGGAATCGATTTCGGTGCGATGAATCCTTGCCTGATCGGCCGCCTGCGAACCGCCGACAAACGAATCCACCTCGCGCCCGAAATCTTCGTCAAAGACACCGAGCGTTTGAAAGAGGCACACCAACTCTGGGAGCGCGGGCGCCCCGCCCGCAACCCCTCAGTTGACACACCGGCCGAATCGAACGGCGATCTCTTATTGATCGGCCGCCGCCAACTCCGCAGTAACAACTCGTGGCTGCACAACAGCGCGCGCATGGTAAGCGGCAAACCGCGATGCACCATGCTCATGCATCCGGACGACGCCGCTCATCGCGAATTGAAAGCCGGTCAAACGGTTGTGGTGCAATCGCGGGCCGGTTCGATTGAAATTGATATGGAAATCTCTGACGAAATGATGCCCGGCACCGTCAGCATTCCGCACGGTTGGGGCCACAATCGTCCCGGCGTGCGCCTGGCGATCGCCGAAGAACACGCCGGCCAAAGCATCAACGACGTGAGCGACAACCTCGCCATCGACGCGCTCTGCGGCACCGCCGCGTTTAGTGGGACGCCCGTAACCGTCCAACCAGTAACTTGCGACTAGCTTTTGTAACTTGCCAATAGCTCCAGCTAATCTTTCACCGCACGATCGCTTTAGTGAACATGCCGCGCATATTAATCGGTGTGCGTCGAATTTGATAGAACACTGTACGAGAAGCGCAAATCAGTACAATCCCCGTGAGGAGATGGATCAGTCACATAATGCATCTGGACTAACGGCGCGGACATCCTGCCAGTTTCGTCTTGATCCAAGAATCAGCGCCGCATTGATTCAAAGGCGCTTACACGCCCATCTCCTCAGCCATTCGCCGGCGCAGCTTGTCGTCAGGCAGGCGGCCCACGCCGCCCTGCATGTTGTCACGCAGGTGCTCGACTTTCGAAGTGGCGGGGATGGCGCAGGTGATCGCGGGATGTGAGATGACGAATTTCAGCATTACCTGGGCCCAGCTCGTGCAATCGATTTCAGCGGCCCACGACGGCAGAGGTTTCTGACGCAAACGACTGAAGGCTTCGCCACCGGCGAAGGGCCGATTCGCGATTACGGCAATCCCGCGTTCCTGGGCCATCGGCAGCAGCCGCCGTTCAGCCAGACGCTCACTTACCGAATAGTTGATTTGCAGGAAGTCCAGCTTATGTGCAGCGATAATTTTCTCGACGGCGCCGTAAGCTGACGATGTGTGATGCGTCACGCCGAGATAGCGGATGCGACGCTTCTGTTTCCAATCCGCGAGCGTCTGCAAGTGGGTCTCCACATCGACAAGGTTGTGGACCTGCATCAGGTCGATGGGATCGGCGCGCAGCTTTCGTAGCGATTCTTCCATCTGTCTAACGCCCGCCGCTTTTCCTTCGGTCCAGACCTTCGTAGCCACGAACAGTTTCTGACGCAAGCCGAGTTTCGCACTCAAATCGCCGACAACTTCTTCGGAGTTGCCATACATCGGCGACGAGTCAATCAACTTCCCTCCGGCGCGGCTGAATTCAGCAAGCACTTCTTCGAGCGGCTTTCTTTCTTCGCTTGAGCGGCCCACGTCGAAGGTCTGCCAGGTCCCGATTCCAATTACCGGGACGGCTTCGCCAGTTGATGGTATCGGCTTGGTCAACATCGGCTGTCCTTTTTGAGCTGTATCGAGTTTGTCAGAGATGCGTGCACCAGCCGACGCCGATGCGAGCGCAGCTGCTCCTACGCACAAGTGTCTTAAGGCATCGCGTCGATTCATACGTCAAAGAAATGCAGCATGAATTGTAAATGGTGAATTGCGGATAAAGGAATGGCGGACTTGCCACTAGCTTGGTGGTGTCTGAATCGATTGTGGGCGTTGCGCGAGCGGGGGCACTAGCCCGACCGTGAGGGAGGGTTCACGAAAGGAAACGCGAAGTGGAGCCCTCCGTTACGGTCGGGCTAATGCCCCGAACGCGAGAAACTCACAATTCGGCCACTGCCACTAGCTTTAGCCAGTGGACGGATTCGTGAGACGTGGGGCGTTTGGCGTTGGCGATCGCGTTCGCTACGAAGGATGAATTACCTCCCTTTACGGGACGGCAGGCCTTTCCGCCATGTGCCGCGCATAGCCGCTTTCTCGATCAGCCCTGCGGGACTTTTGCAGCAAAGCTCGCTTCTAGCCGCGCAACATTACAATTTCCTTGCCGTCCTCTCACTAACCTCTTCTCAACCACCGTCTCAAGGATCGCTCAAGTCTGACTCAAGCGGCATTTCATAGGCTGTGCCCATGAAACGCAGCAGTGGTCAGTTGTCAGAACATCCAGCCACCGACGCGATCAGGAACGGCGGG
>JADMIO011434934.1_pt1 | contig 95141 bp, 74 predicted proteins | sample 8958161 | NCBI WGS metagenome assembly JADMIO01 (sample SAMN16585339, study PRJNA669376) | soil metagenome | isolation source: Crop rotation soil | place: USA: Cullars Rotation, Alabama | collected 2011
CGCGACAACTTGTCCACGTGGAATTCTAAGCTTAGGATCCCAATGTGCTGGAAAGGGGCATCAACGGCGTCACGGCCAATCAAAATTCAAATGAATACAACGGTCAGACCTATTATGTAAAATCCCCTGCACCCAACAGTATGCCCTCTGATCCGGGTCATGAATTCATGGATACACTGGAGCAACTCTGCGGGCAGGATAATCTCGCACCGATTTGGAAATATGGTGATCCCTATCCGCCTCCGGGAAATCAAATCACAAACGGCGGATTTGCGACCAGTTATGCAACCTCCGTTTCAGAACAAACGAATATCATTCATCATTCACCCCCACCGCCTCAGGATATTGGTGATGTCATGTGTTGTTTTGATACGCAGCATCAACTGCCGGTGATGTATACGCTAGCGACCCAGTTTGCGATTTGTGACAACTGGCATTCATCGATTCCCGGACCGACATGGCCCAACAGGTTTTTTGCTTATGCGTCTTCGTCCAATGGCATGGATGACAGTCCGAGCCTGAAGCAGATCATGGATGGTGAGTTGTTTCATGGGTTTAGTTTTAATAATGGATCTGTGTTTGACCTGCTGCGCAATCACAAGATGAAGTACAGACTTTACCAGGATCGGTATTCAGAACTGAGTTTTCCGATCGTGCAATCGCTGCAAAACATACACTGGCGCGAGCTCAATGATATCAGCACCTTTGAAAGTGATCTCGCATCAAACTATGATTATGCATTGACGCTGATTGAACCCAACTATGGTGACATCGTGCTCAACACGTATAAAGGCGGCTCATCGCAACATCCGATGGATGGTATGCAAAAGGGTGAGGCACTGATCAAAAAAGTATATGAAGCGATTCTCAATTCGCCCGTATGGGAAAACAGCCTGCTGATTATCACCTATGATGAGCACGGTGGATTTTATGATCATGTGGCACCGGGTGTTGCGCATCCACCGGATGATGGTCCGTGGAAATACAACAAGCATGGATTTGATTTCAAGCGCTATGGGGTGCGCGTCCCTGCGGTTGTGGTATCACCTTACATTCCGGCGCATACAGTTGCGAAAACTGAATATGATCACACGACGATGATACGTACCGTGAGAGATGTATGGTCACTTCCAAAACTGACAGACCGGGATGAAAACGCAACGGGTTTAAGTGCATTATTGACCCTATCCCAGCCCAGGGCGAAATCGGATTGTCCATCGAACCTGTCGCTGGCAGCAGAACCGGAAATAGAAGCAGTGCCTTTGACGGAGGCACAATTGGCAATCCTGGATACCACACCACTACCGGAGAGTGGCAACATCATCGGATTTCTGCAGATCGCCATGAAGACCAATTACGAAATGAGTCCTGCCCCGGAAGCGGAGAAGATCGGTATCCTTAATGACCTGCAGCAGATTCATACGGTGGGGGATGCCGGGAGGTATATGCAGGATGTGTTGGGGAGGATGAAGGGGTGATGTGATTGTATGTGCGGACATGGTAGCGTCATATGTTTTACATTATAACAAATTCATTGCAAGCAGAAATATAGCTCCGTGAAAATGGTGTAATTTCAGAATCGAAACAAGGAGCCATGAAGAAAATTCTTAGATGGTATGTTATCTGTGCAGTCATTTATGCATGTCACGAGCCACCTGAGATATCGCCTATACTTCTGGAATGTCCACAGGATATCACATTCATTATACATACTCCTGTTGTTGCATCACAATTTCTTCCATTACCTGTACCGGCCGGAACAACAACATGTTCAAATCCCGAACTGCAGTTTGTATCGAATATTCCGTCGGAACTGGAACCAAAATCATATGATATAAGCATAGAAGCAAAAGATGCATGCGGCGCTAAATCTGTGTGCAATTATCGACTAACTATTATCTATGAAGAGTTGCCGGAGGTTTCGACAATCCAATTAGAATGCCCGCAGGATATCACACTGGAGATTACCACACCTTTAATCTTAGCGCAAGCATTGCATCTTCCGGATCCGGTTGCCACTACTTCATGTTCAAATCCTGAGTTGAATTTTAATTCCAATCTTCCTGATGAATTGACTGCCGGTACATACCAGGTTAAGGTTGGAGTGCACGATGAATGTGGTTCAAAAGATTCCTGTACGTACAGTCTGACCCTTGAAAATGTATATGACTACCGCGATAAATTCCTGGGTACATATATGGGCATACGCAGTTGTGGCTGGTTTAACCCGGACACATTGGTATTTAAGCCCGACACCATGATCACGCTATCCATCCTGAAAGGAAGCAAATTCAACACTATTATAGTTTTAGAAGACGATGATGAGGTGATAATTGACACTACAGGTACATTTCCATATCCGTCCTTTGGTGGGTACCGTTTTTATAGACTAAATTTTTCAAACGACTCCTTGTGTATTTCCCAAAGCTGGGGTACGGTAGCATCGCAAAGCAGTTGTAGTTTTAGAGGGAGGAAAAATTGATGTGGTGAATACTATAAAGAAATTTTATGTTACCGTCGAAATAAGTATGGTGAACGAAGGACATTCGCAGGAAGTAAACGAGACTACGGTTAACAGATGTTTATTTTATTGGGTAGTGTAGTCTCACCCCCACCCCTACCTAATAGTTAACAGTGTTTGGCTGATATGTTTTAATTGGTCGTACAGACGTCAATTTATCGCGTCTCAGAGATTTCAGAGCAGCGTGTGATTCGCACACGCCATTCCCGAAAGGATTTCGAAAATCAGAAATTTGCGGACGCGCAACCGTAGTCAAGTCTACTTGATATGTTTTAATTGGTCGTACAGACGTCGATTTATCGCGTCTCAGGGATTTCAAAGCAACGCGTGATACGCACACGCCATTCCCGTAAGGATTTCGCAAATCAGAAATTTACGGACGCGCAACCGTAGTCACAGACTACGGTTAACAGAAGCAGGTCGAAACAACAGGGTCACAGCTTACGGTTAACACATCGTTTTCTTCGGAGGGCAAAAAGGATTATCATACGACAAATAATAAGTTTGAATTTTAATTCACTATATTTATTAGTACTGTTGTTACGTGATTTTCTTCGGAGTTATACGTATCACATTCGTATTTTTTACCAGATCTACAGTATTATGAAATTAATTCTACTCTCAGCGTTCCTCTCCCTTTCATTTATCGCTTATGGCCAGATCACATTTGAGGAGATCACCGGACCGGCAGATTTCAATATAAAGTCCGTACGGAAATCTCCGACAGGGGAATACTTTACACAGGCTTCAAATGACAAGAAAAGTATTTATTCTTCCCCGGATGGAGAGGTATGGACGAAAGCTACTTTGCCTGTCGAGTGTATCCTGAGTGAAATACAGTTTTTTAGCGATGGTACGCCCGTTTTGCAAACGGAAGAAACAGAACATTTAATTCGCAGAAATGGTACCTGGAATAAAATGAAAGTGCCCGGAACCAATGGATTCCTGGAAACCAGTTTTGTCAAGGATGATACTTTGTTTGCGTATCAACAAAAGATTTTCGCATACAGCCTTGACAAAGGAGAATCGTTTACCAAACTTTTTACGTCCAAGCCTAACGCCAATGTGTCACATATCTACAAGTTTGAACATTACCTGATTTTACATCACACACTCAATGGAATTGATAGTGTTTCAGTTTATAATAAAGCAGGTTTACGCGTATTGGCGAGAGCCATGTATGATAGAGCAGAAAACATAGTATTCAATGTATGTGGCCAGGTACTATTTCTCAACCGTGAAGGGTTTTATTTATTAAACGATGATTTGGAGTTTTCGCACAGTACGCTTGCATCATTATATCCGAAAAATTTCACCTTAAAGAATTTTTGGTCTGCAGGATCTGATTATTATCTCCAATACGATACTGACTTTTACAAAACAAACGGATGCAATTTTACCTGGGAGAAGATAGCCAGTTATGCTCCGGAATCATACAATGAATTATTTTGGATTGGACCCGATGGGACGCTGTTGTTTTGGGAACCTGCTGGCAATACTTTTTTAGAATTAACGCAAGGAACAAGTATCTGGAAGGAATATGAACCTGAAATTGATTACACACTGTTGGGAGATATAGATGAATCATCCGGTAATCAAATCGTCAGAACGTCAAATTCTTTCTTTACTAAAAACCTGAATGAGAACAGCTGGACAGAACTTGATACAACCTCACAATCAAGTGATCAGATTCAATATTCACCAAATGGGGATTTGTACATAAATAAGCAATATGAAGATTACCTTCTTTACTCAACTGACAATGGACAACACCTTAGTCGAATCTATTTGCCTCAGCCGTTTTTCTTTTTTGGGTATTATGATATGCATGTGCTTGGCGATGGAATTATTTTTGTACAGAATAGTGATTTAGGACTATTTTACTATACAATCAATAATGGAGAGGAATGGCGAGCTGTTCTTCCTGATCCCAGCTTTCTCTATGACCCTTTCCGGATTAAACTCATCGATAACAAATTGATTGTAATGACCAGTTTTGATTATTATAAAGTGATAACCATAATCAACACTACAAATAATACAGTGACTACAAAAGAATCTGATGCCGGTGATCCTGATGTCTCTCTTCATGTATTGTCAGATCATGGCACTATTTATTTTGAGAAGAATACAGCGATTCAGGCTCATTCGCTTTTTCGTATACCTTTTGGAGCGAAGACTGACTCCATAGGAGTATTTCCTGAATTGTATAAGTATCATACACTTGTGGCTTCCGGTGACGAAATTTATTTTTTGAGTCAATTGGAATACTATCAGCTTGATGGAGATGTCTTAACCACGCACCCTTATGTTGGGCTTCCGGGTCCTTCCTCCTTTTATCTGGCCGAAAGTGAATACCTGTATGCAATCTATGGCAGCAATCGAATATTCAGATCTACCAAACCACTTTCCTATCATAAGTATGTTTCAGGCAATATCTATATGGATCCTGACAAGGATTGCATCCAGCCTGCTACGGAAACTAATTTGGCTAATTGGCAGGTGAAAGTTGAAAATGGTGATAAAATGAAAATTGTCAACACGAATCGACAAGGTCATTTTGAATTTTCCGTGCCTGACGGGGATTATACATTGAGTGCAAATCCAATCAATAGGAATTGGGAAATGTGCACGCAATCCTATGACGTTGCTATCAATGATCAGCAAGTGAATGTTGAGCGCAATTTTCTGGCGTATGCAACTTCTGCATGCTCGGAGCTTGAAATTGATTTTTCTGCACCGTTGTTGCGTCGATGCTTCGATAATTATTATTCCATTCGGGTTCGTAATACAGGCCCTGATGCAAGCGCAGGCACGGTGCTTACACTTGAGTTGGATCCGTATTATGAATTTATTTCTGCTACCATCCCATTCGAAATAAAAAATGACAGTATCATCAAATTTGATTTGGGTGTATTGGAGCTGAATGAAGAAATTACTTTCCAGGTGTTCTTTAAGATTTCATGTAATGCACCTTTGGGTATCGAACATTGTCTAAAAGGTCTGTTGGATGATGCGCATGAATGCGGCGACACCCGTTCTTATTATGAGGAATGTCAGCACAACATTGGTTCGTTTGACCCAAATGACAAGCGAATGTTTAATGAAGCCGGAAAAGAAACACAGCGGATTGATAAGGGCGAATACATTTATTATCACATCCGTTTTCAAAACTCAGGTACAGATACTGCATTTAATGTACGTGTTGTAGACCCGCTTTCATCTTTGTTCGATTTGAGTACTCTTGAGATGTTAAGCGCAAGCCATCCGTACGTGTATTCCATAACTGATGGTCCTTCCTTATTGGTAGAATTTGAAAACATTATGCTTCCCGATAGCAATATCAATGAAGTAGCCTCGCACGGATATTTTAAATTCAGGGTCAAGCCGCGTGCTCAACTGGATTACGGAACCAGCATTCCAAACCAGGCAGGTATTTATTTTGATTTTAATGCACCTGTGTTGACAAATGAAACATCATTGTTGATTTTACCTGCCACAAGAGTAAAAGACCCGGTTAGTCAGTTGTCATTTGAGGTATATCCAAACCCGGTGAGCAATTTGCTTAACCTGCATTTTGAAGAGAGCAATCGCAATAAAATTGACACTTATGAAATTGTTAATCTTTCGGGTCACATCATGATGCATTCTAAAATGTCAGACCTCAGTATTGTGAATGTTGCTGCATTGAATCCGGGCGTGTATGTGCTTCAGATTAAAGGAAGTGGTAAAGTATTGGGAGCGAAAACGTTTGTTAAGCAAAATTTGAAATAACGGGGAAAAAGCATGCCGACTTTGTAGGCGGTTTAATTGGTCGTACGGACGTCGATTTATCGCGTCTCAGCGATTTCAGATCAGCTTTGTATAGTTTACCCTTTCCTCCTCGTCAAATGCCACCCACTCCCATGCGGACATTTGTAAGCATATAACTTAATCCGGTTTTGACGACCAACACTGACCGCCTTTGTTTCAGCTTCCTGGCGTGTGCTGTAAATATCTTTTTGAAACAAACCACTATCGGTGCAAAACATGCACACCCTTGAAGTAGTGAATCCTGTAAGGTGCCAGTATCCGCAGGTGCGGCAATGCAGGGTTTTCAGGTTACGACCATACTCCTTTTTAATTCGTTCTGCATCGATCAGGGCTGCGGTTTCATTATGATATTCTTCCAGGTATTGATCGTTGTTGCCTTTACACGTTGAACTCCGCATCAGGCCTGACTGAACAAAACCATCAAAAACACTGTGGTGAGTGGGGCAGATACCAATATCATCAATAAAGTTTTCTTTTTCGCTGCAACACGTTTAAGCAACCATTCAGAGATCAAAAGTTGCACCGGCAGGATAATGACAAAATAAATAAGAAACACAAACCAGTTGCCCGGATCTTTCATCCACCTGAGGTCATAATATCCTTCATCGACAAAGAAAAGAATAAATACGACGATGCTGGTTGCAAGCAGAGGTGCTATTACGTTTTTTTCGGGAAGAGAAAGTGGGATAATATTTGATTTCATATCGGGTCTGTTTATGGCAATGTCCAATGTATCAATAAATAACGCGGTTAACCCATACTGATTGTAAAAGTAGTATCTTTTAATATCCTTCTCTCCCTCCATTGCTCGATGGCAGTCTTCATTTTTTCAATGTCCCTCATTGATAAAAGTGGGACTGCTTTTTTGTCTCTTTACCCTGATCCACAATTCCCTATCTTTCCTGCATGAAACACATACTCCGATATTCATTCCTCAGCCGGTTGCTGAGCTGTAGCACAGGGTTGCGCGGTAGCAAGTCGAAGCATTGCCTTTTTGTTTTACTCAATTTGCTTATCAGCCTTACAATGTCCGCACAACAAAAATCCTTCTACGACTTTACAGCCACTGACATCGACGGCAAGCAAGTAAGTATGAGTCAGTACAAGGGGAAAAAAGTGCTTGTGGTAAATGTTGCATCTGAATGTGGCAACACACCCCAGTATACACAGTTACAGGAGATGTATGAAAAGTATGGACCTGAACATTTTACGATCGTAGCCTTTCCGGCCAATAATTTCGGCGAACAGGAACCGGGTTCGAATACGCAGATTAAAACGTTTTGCACAAGCCATTACCATGTGACCTTTCCCATCATGTCTAAAATTTCAGTGAAAGGAAATGACATGGATCCGCTATATCACTGGCTGACTTCCAAAAAAGAAAATGGAAAAATCAATGCCCCGGTTACCTGGAATTTCCAAAAATTCATGATCGACGAAAACGGACATGTAGTAGGTACTGTAGATCCTGATACAAATCCGGATACGGATGTGATTTTGAAATGGATTGAAGGCAAGTAAATGGAAGGCTTATACGATTATGGGTTTATAGGTTTATGGGCATAGGGTTATAAGGGTATAACGTTTCGCCAGTACTTCCCAGCACCCTGCTCGTTTGCTTATTGCCCTCCCGCGTAATTGTGCTAATGGCGGGATTTTCGCTGCGCTGCGCTTCGATTTGCTCTTTGCTCTCTTAACATCCATCAAATCCCAACATTCGTCCTGAACATCTGTATTGCAATCGCAAGCAATAAGATGCCGAATACTTTTCGCATAGCATCAGTAGCCGCCTTCGGTAATTTCCTTTCGAGAAAAGGTGTGCTTTTAAGTACGATGAATATTACAAGGAGATTGATGACAATTCCAGCAATGATTTCGATTGTATCAAAACTGGATTTCAGGGATAGAATTGTCGTAAGCGTACCTGCGCCTGCAAGCAATGGAAATGCAATCGGAACAATACTTCCGGATGATGCTCCATCTTTACTATCACCCCGGAAGAAATGAATACCCAGCACCATCTCCAGACCGATGAAGAATATGATCAATGAACCAGCAAGGGCAAAAGAACTTACTTCAACCCCGAAGATCTTAAGGATGGCCACTCCGAAAAACAGAAAGGCAAGCATAAGGATACCCGCAGTCAATGTAGCCGTAGGAGCATGAATCGCAACTCCTCTCTTTTTCATGTCCAGAATGACCGGCAGCGAACCGATAATATCGATGACGGAGAAGAGAATAAGAGATACTGATAAAATAGCCGTAATCATGGCGTTTAGAATTTAATTTTCATCAATATTAACTGAATGAGAATATATTTGGTTTATAATAAACTAATAATGTGTCATTAATGTTAAATTATACCAATTATATTGTCAAATCTAAATATTTCACCCTATGAACCAGGCCCTGGAAAATCAAATTGACAGCACCGATATACGCATTATTGAGTCTCTGATGGAAGATGGAAGGATTGCGTATTCCACCTTAGCTGAACAAATCGGCTCATCAAATACACTAGTGCATCAGCGCGTCAGAAAACTGAAAGAACTAGGCATTCTTACAAAACCCGTTTTCCTGATTTCTCCTGAGCACATTGGTTATGATACCAGTGCGTTCGTACTCATCATTGTGAGAGAAGCCAGTCAGATTCATGATGTGATCAAAGCGCTGGAAGCAATACCTGAAGTGGTGGGCTGCATCAGCATCATGGGACGGTATGACTTAATGGTCCAGGTGTATGCAGTCAATAATAAACACCTGCAGGATATCGTGCATGATAAGCTTCAGGCCATACCTGAAATTGAAAGCACAAATACGATGGTGGCTTTCGAGGTAAGTTTTGACAGACAAGCTGCGATTCCGGATAGTGATGTGGTGGCGAAGTACAGGAGTTTTGGGAAGGTGTAAGAGTAGTTATTTATTTAAAGTAAATACTTAACCTCTCATCAACATGTTGAATGACTGGTTCTAACTGATAAGTTTTTCTGATGTTATCTTTTGTCAAAACAGAATGCGTATCTCCTGATGCAAATACCTTTCCCTGGTCGAGTAAAATTATCTTTTCTCCAAACCGCGCAGCCAGGTTGAGATCATGGACAACGCCGATCATCACCAGGTCTTTTTGTTTTAAAAGAGAAAGTATTTTATGCATAAAATCATATTGATAATACACATCCAAGAACGTTAGTGGTTCATCAAGGATCAGATACCGGTTACTTTCTTTTTGAGGATACCATATTTGTGCCATTACTCTTGCAAATTGCACCCGTTGTTTTTCACCTCCACTCAATGTCATATAGTTTCGATCAGCAAGCGAAGTGACATCAAAAAAATGCATTGCCTCATCACATGCACCTACATCTTTTTGCGATGGCTTGCCACTGAAGTGCGAATAACGACCCATCATCACAACTTCTCTAACCAGCAATGGAAACGCTAATTCAATTTGCTGTGACAATACAGCTCTTACACGTGCAACTGCTGATATGGAAATTGTATTGACATTATACTCACCATAAAAAACAGAACCTTCCGAAGGAATGATTTGCCGGCAAATTATTTTAATGAGTGTGGATTTTCCTGCACCATTTGGACCAATGATCAGATTCAGTTTGCCCGCTTCAAATTGCATGGATATATCATCCAGCAATACCTTGTTGCCAATCTTATATGATACATCTTTTACAGTCAGCATATCAGAAAAAGTAATTTTTTCTTCGCAACAGGATGATAAAAACCGGAACACCTATAAATGATGTCACTATGCCAATCGGCAACTCAGCAGGCTTCAATATCAATCGAGCAACAAGATCAGCCAGAGTCAGCAATATGCCTCCCAGTAAAGCTCCATTCCGGATCAGGTATCGATTGTCCGAAGTTTTAATCACCCGCAACAAATGAGGAACAATTAAACCCACAAAACCAATCACACCAACAAACGCAGTAGCAATAGCAACCATCACCACATTAACAGAAAGAACAACAAGCTTTATACGCCGGACATTTGTTCCCAGGTATTCCGCTTCCTCCTCACCAATCATCAATGCATTGAGATCCTTTGCAAAACGCATGGCCACGCTGATGCAAACAACAATGGAAATTCCGATGATGATCACAGAATGCCAGTTCGCTCCTGACATTGTCCCAAGATTCCAAAATGTGATCGAACGTGCCTGTGGATCTCTCGCGATGTAAGAAAGAAATCCTACACCGCTTATGAAGATCGCATTGATCGCAATTCCTGTTAATAAAAGCGTGACGATACTACTTCTTCCGGTAGATCCGGTTTCGGATAATACAAATACAAGAAATGTAGAAAGCATCCCGCCTGCACAAGCAGCTAACGGAAGAGTCCATTCGCCAAAGTTTAGTTTTAGTACGGCACCCAGGACAAAATAAAGAGCAGCGCCAAACGCAGCTCCGCTCGAAGTACCAATCATGCCCGGCTCTACAATCGGATTGCGAAACAAAGCCTGCATCAATACACCCCCAACCGACAGCGTAGCACCGACGAGAACACACAATAAAACGCGCGGCAGACGAATCTCCAAAAAGATTCGTTCGTTGAGCGTCAAATCGTTGACACTACTGAAATACTTAGATAGCGCCGAATAAATTTCATTGATATGAATTTGAACTGCACCCAGGCAGGCAGAGAGCACTGCTACTACACATAACAGAATCAGAAGAATAAAAAAGGTGTTATTGAACCGGTTCATTTTGGTGAATCAGTTTTTGCAGGTTCATGATGATTTCGCCGGTGCGTGGACCGAGATAAACCATGTCGTGTTCTTCAACCCGGTAGATCCTGTTAGTCTTAAATGCCTTTGTGGATGCCACGCCGGGCAATTCCCGGATCTTTTCGGGCGAGCCCAAACGATCATATCCAAAATCTGTAAGCAGGATCACATCCGGATCCGATTGTGCCACAATCTCAGGTGAAATCTGACGCATTCCTTTCTCATCATCCACCGCCATGGTGCCACCCGCCCAGTCAATCAACTTTGCAGCGGTACTTTTTTTAGTCATAACCATGTAGATATTGGATGCCTGGCCAAAATGAATGACCAATACTTTTACAGAATCCGTATATAAACTTCTTTTTTCTATCGCATTCTTAAATTCCATATCCAGTTTCAGGCACAGCGAATCAGCGGCATGTTCTTTTTTAAAATAAACACCCATTTCCCGCATTAAAGAATCAGTGCCCGGAATTGTATTTTGATAATGCCCGAAATTCTTCATCGGGATTTCAAGGTCATTCAATTGTTTGACCACATGTTCAGGTCCGATGTTATTATCCTGCAGGATGAGGGTAGGTTTCATGGCTAATATAGCTTCTGCACTCAATGCACGATGGTATCCGACAGTGGGTAATTTTTTTATCTCTGGCGGATAGGAACTTGAAACATCCACCGCAACAATATCTTCCTGGGCTTGCAACGCATAGATGATCTCACTGTATTGTTTTGCAATGCAAACAATGCGCTGATCATGATCTTGTTTGTTGTTTGCATTTCCAAAGCGACCACAACTGTGCAGGCACAATACCAATCCCGTCAGTATGAAAATAGAAGTGTATTTCATATCGAAGAATAAAAAAATCAAAGAGGCGGAAGAGATACTGCCGCCTCTTTGAAAGGATGAATTAGAAATTATATTTCAGGTTGACTCCGCCAAAATAATTGACATCAAATGGGGCTGCGAGATACGCATCCGGCAATTGATTGAGGAAAACCATGAAATAATATTGTGTACTGGTGATATTATTTGCTCCGGCATATACATCCAGATCAAAATGATCACCGATCGAATGTTGGAACCCAAGCTTTGCATTGACAAGACTGAAAGATTCAGTTTTATTCACATTGTCAGACGTGTACGGAATGACACCTCTGTGTGAATAAGTGACATTGCCATACAATCCCACTTTAGTGAAAATATCAAGGCCTGCATTTGCCGTAATCGGAGGAACACCGGCAACATCATTGCCACTATAATCCACCGTTACCACACTCATCTTATCTGCACTAAGCGTCTGGAACGTATAGTCTTTGTATTTGAAATCTGAAAAACAGAAGTTCACAAACGGATTGATCGACCGGATAAAACCATCATTGGATCTAAAGGCTGAATATTTCAATAATACTTCCAGACCTTTATCATCCTGGCTTCCGCGATTAACAATGTAAGAATAAGCAGTACCTACATCAGGTGGATTCAATGGCACTGCCACAGTAGTCATCTTATCTGTAAACTGTGCACTAAATGCTGCAATTTCATAATGCAATGAGGAATTAAATAAATCCCCTTTTGAACCTACTTCAATCTGGGTTCCGATTTCCGGTTTCAAACCGGTATTAACCTCATTGGTTGTAGGAATGAAAAAATAGGAACTTACAGGCGCCCTGAATCCTTTGCTGTAAGAGGCATAAACGGAAACTTTACGATTGAAAACTTTATTCAATGCAAAATGCGGTGAAAGAAGTCCGTCGTACTTATTCTTATACGTAGTTGGATTTGTATTTGTAGCTACATAAAACCGGTCATCCAATCGAATGGACATTACACTCATACCCAGTCCGGCAGTAAGTGTAAGATCTCCCGGCATACCCAGGTTCCATTCCGAGAAGACAGAATAATTTTCAGTCCGGGTGACCTGGTTGCTTCTGAGTGTACCAATGATATTGTACGGCTCATCCGGATTCGGATTGGCAATCATCGGGTAGCCTAGAATTTGGGCATATTGATGTTGTAATTCACCTCCCACAACTCCATTCAGATTCATTTTTTCGCCAAGCGAAAATTTCAAATCGAAAGTAGATCGCGCACCATAATTGATAGGATCTTTATCCGTCCATCCACCTGCTGAGCTTACATTGCTGCTGATCCCTGTGCCAAACACAGATGTAGTATTTGAAAGATGTGAATTGAATTCATATGCATGACCGACACCTGCCCTGAAACTAATGACATTTGAATGCGCATTATTTTTTATGTAAGCCGGATTACCTGAATAGTTGAGTGTATCATATTGCCCGATTGTCAATTCACCATTACGTTCATCATAGCTGTTTGAAAATCCGGCATAGGTGCTGATGGATTCCTTTTCATTTGGCTGAAATTCACCAAGGAAACTCACAAAATCTTTGTGCGAAGCCGTGTGTAACATAAAACCATCATATTCCTGGTGACCATAATTAACAAGCACGGATGAATGTTCTCCACCCATCTGGAATTGCGTCGTCAACCGGGTCAGACCGTCTGTACCAAATAGTACATTCTGACCGAGCGATGTTTTTCCTCTTTCAGGTCTGATGGTTTTAAGATTGACCACACCTGCTATGGCCAAACCATAGAGTGTTCCGCTTGGTCCTTTTGTCACTTGTACATTTCCTACCGAATTGAAATCTATATCGTCCATCAGGGTGATGCCTTCTGCATCTGTAATCGGGATACCGTTGAGATATACTTTATATCCCTGTCCGTCAAAATTGCTGTTGACACCATTGGTGCCCCGTATGCCATTTCCATAACCACGGATATTAAATTGCTGACCTGCGGATACAGTCCGTCTTTCCATATATACACCGGGAATATTAGCATTGATGGCATCATCCAGGTATAATCCATTGCCTCTCTTCAATTCAACTGCATTGAGTTTGGCGATGGACGCGGGTTGATCAAGCGAGGATTTATTGCCTGCTCCGTTGGCGATGATTTCTACTTCTTTAAGCGGTACGACAGAAGAAGTATCGCTGATATTAAATTGGGCATGTATGGATTGACAAAATAAAATGAGTAATGCACACAATGCATGTGTTAGCTTTTTCATTGGAATGAATGATTTGTTTGATTAACTATAATGAAATGACAAAGCCGTGATGGATGGCTTTGCGAAAAGAGAAAAAGGGAAGATGTTATGCTTGCTTGGGTGGAGGAGTAGGAATTTCCTCATCACTTGAGATGGGAGTGACAACAAGCGAAAGCAAAATTGAAACAGAAGGAAATTCAAAGCAAATCCTGTCCTCCGCTTCCGGCGTGATATATTTTAAAGCATGTATGGGGCGCAACTGATGCGGGGTGTTGTTTTTGGATTGTTTGCTGCCCGATAGTAATTCTTTTATTCGTCTCAGGATATTGTCTTCCCGGGTATCACTTATTACACACAGTACCACCGAATCTCCAGCGATATTGACGGATTTGACATCGAACATTTTACCATCTACGGAAACCTCATGGCTGTTGACCCTGTCTTTTTTATATTCGGAAACGGACAAGGTGATTTCTGAAAAAGAGGTTTGTGCATTTTCAAGCACCTCCAGCATTTTTATTTTTTGCCAGAATTGTTGTGCTTTATACATAAGCCATATACCATCCGTTTCAAGGAGTAAAATCAGCAACAACAATATGGCAAAAGGGCGTTTCAGAAGGACTCGTTTTCAGTCAAGCGGAATAAGAAACAATAATACTCAATTTTATCAAAGTCACTCCTGAATCCTGCCGAACACATCCACAAATCCTTTCAATACCAGCTTTTTATGGAATAAACGTACTATTGAAACAGGTCATATTTTTCATTTTCAGGTTCCTCTTTTGTTCCATTCATTATCTTTGAAAATCTGATATGCGCAGGCTGCTCTCTCTTTCCCTACTTTCTTTGTTGCTGCTCAATGTACTTGGTGGCCTAAGCCTCCTGCTCCTGCATCGTTTGGAAATGAGGGAATTTATTGAACACCTTGTGAGTACAGGGGAGAGTGAAGAAATGTTAACGCAACTCACCTTTTGCGAATCAGAGTTGGATCAACTGAATTGGTTTGTTGAGAACCGCGAGTTCAGATACAACGGACATCAATACGATGTTGTCCAATCAGAAAATTTAGAAGACGGCAGCATCATACTCCATTGCTATCGCGACGATAAAGAAAATAACATATTTCAAAACCTGTTTAAAGAACTTGAGTTTCCTACCGAGCAATCAGCAGATGATTGTGCACTTGTCTTTCAAATCTATAAGCTCCTGTCTGAAATCCTCATAACCCCACCACATGATCATCACATGGTCATACAGGAAAACGCAAGAGTTGAATATTTGGGTATGCATGTCTTCCGACCTGTATATCTTACCGTAACCTGTGAACCACCGGATGCAGGCTCCACCACTGCATAATTAATTCAGAACGGAAGGCAATGCATCCATGCATCACCTTCAGATTCTCTTATTTCCCAATTATTAATTAATCATTTATGAAACAGATCTATCTGCTTACAGCAGCTGTCCTGCTGTGCAATATATTATATAGTCAGCCATCACCGCAAGAACCCCAATCCTCATTTGAAAAATATGAAACCGTCTTAGATACGATTGACGATGATCATATGATGAAGGATGGTACACACAACCTCAATGAAGTCGTTGTCTCTGCCAATCGATTTGAACAACAGCGAAAAGATGTACCCCAGCAAACAGAAATCATCACTGCTGCTACGATGGCATTTGATAATCTGCAGACATCAGGCGATGTAATTCAGAATACAGGAAATGTACTCGTACAGAAAAGCCAGTTGGGCGGTGGAAGCCCGGTCATCCGCGGTTTTGAAACCAACAAAGTCCTATTGGTCGTTGACGGTGTCCGGATGAATAATGCCATCTACCGGGCGGGTCACCTCCAGAATATCATCACGCTCGACAATGCTGTTATGGACCGCGTGGAGATCCTGTATGGACCGGGGTCTGTGATGTATGGCAGTGATGCTCTCGGTGGTGTAATGCATTTTTTCACCAAGAATCCTGCCTTCTCTACAGATGGTTCAACTGCTTTTCATGGAAGTGCATTTGCACGGTATAGTACAGCCGATGCCGAAAAGACGGGGCATGTTGATTTCAGTATCAGTGGGAGCAAGCTGGCATCTTTGACCAGTTTTACTTACTCTGATTTTGATGATCTCATCCAGGGATCAAAGCGGTCAGACAAGTATCCTGATTTTGGGAAGCGTACTTTCTATGTAGAACGGCAGGGAGATACAGATGTATCCATTGCCAATGATGATGTTGACAAACAAATTGGTTCAGGATATTCACAATATGATATTCTGCAGAAATTTGTTTACCGTGCTGGTGAAGCAAAGACGCATACCCTCAATTTTCAATACTCTTCTTCGTCCGATGTGCCGCGTTATGACCGGTTGACACAAGGCTCTGCGCAAAGTCCGACTTTTGCTGAATGGTATTATGGGCCACAAAAAAGAATGCTGGCTTCCTATCGCATGGGATTGATTTCCGGAAATGGATTATTTGGAAATGGTGGTGTAACGCTTGCCTATCAAAACATTGAAGAAAGTCGTCACGACCGTCGTTTCAACAGTGTCAATCTCAATCACCGCATCGAGAAGCTCAACATCCTTACATTAAATGCTGACTTTACACGCGAGGCAGGTGCTTGGACATGGAGTTATGGTCTTGAAGGCACATATAATAAAGTAAACAGTACTGCACATCGCGACAAAATTGATACAGGCGCTGAGGTGCCACTCGATACTCGCTATCCGAATGGTGGATCGACAGTAAATTCAGCGGCTTTGTACCTCAACAATTCATATGCTGTAAGTGATCATTTTCGTTTGCAGGGCGGAGTGCGCGGAGCCTATCATACTTTAAATTCAAAATTTGATGACAAGACCTTTTTCCCGTTTCCGTTTGATGAGGTGACGCAAAGTAGCCTTGTAGCTACAGGCAGCCTCGGCTTTGTATGGAATTCAGAGGGTGGAAGTCGTATCAACTTTATTGCATCAAGTGGATTTCGTGCACCGAGTGTGGATGATATGAGTAAAGTATTTGAATCTGTAGCGGGTAAAGTGATTGTACCCAATCCGGATCTTGGTCCGGAACATACGTACAATGTTGACCTTGGTCTGTCGCAAAACATCAGCGATCGTTTTGAGATTGGAGTAGAAGGATTCTATACATGGTACAGGAATGCAATCACAACAGCTCCGGGCACCTTCAATGGACAGTCACAGGTGGTTTACAATGATTCCCTCAGCAATGTGGTTACGAATGTGAATGCAAAGAAAGCATTTGTGTATGGAGGTAATGCGTATGCATCGTTTGATATCACAAATACACTTTCACTTTACAGCACGATCAACTATACCTATGGCAGGATTGAACGTGAAGCGGATGAAGTTCCTTTGGATCATGTTCCACCAGTGTTTGGCAAGACCAGTTTGCGTTGGAGCAAGGACAAAGTGAAAGCTGAAATCTATGCCATGTACAATGGGGCAAAAAAACTGGAGGATTACAACCCGGACGGGGAAGACAATCTTCCTTATGCAACAGCGGATGGAATGCCGGCATGGATGACTTTCAATGTAAAAGCATCATTCGCCTTGACCGATTATTTTACACTTCAACTTGGAGTTGAAAATATTCTGGATGAGAACTACAGGATATTTGCTTCGAATATTTCTGCACCAGGCAGGAACATTGTAGTGAGTGTAAGAGGAACCTGGTAATTGAATTGTTTTTGTTGCGCCGGGTGAAGATCCGGCGCAATAAAATTTATAATTCAATAATTTTCCAATCCTGCCGACAGGTAGTTCACTAAAGGAGCCGCAGAAATAGCCCCGGTCAGATCCAAAATCTTTACATATTGATTGATGATCTCCTGGTCGAGATCCAGGATGTATAATTTTCGTTTGATCTGCAATTCATGCGCTTTGAGCAGCGTCATCGGTCCATCCGCCTGAAGGGGTATGGGATTTTCAAATGAAAACTTATGCTGGCTGTCGAGCCACTGATCTTCAGCTATTTTTTTTCTTTTGATCAAAGCATCCATTTGTTGTTTTGCATCCACGATGGATTCATTGAGTTCCAACAAATCCTGTTGCATTTCCTGTTGAATATTATCCTGCTCGATTTTTAGTTCGGCCAGTTTTACCCGCGACGAACCTTTGAATGGAAGATTGATTCCGAATCCGGCAGAGAATTCACTGATAAGTGTTTCATTGGGACGGTTCGCATACCGGATTTGAAAAAAATCAAGCATTTGGGAAGCACTTGCTTTTTCAAGATTGTAAGCCGCCCTTGTTTCATCCAGGGAAAGTTGTTTTTCCGTGATCCATGGATTCATGGATGCAGATTGAGATTGGTCATGGATCACAAGCTGCATTTGCGCCGTTGAAATAAAACCGGAAGTATCAAGTGCCCATGTATCATCGGATGTTTCCAGCCATGCTTTGATCCGGTTCTTTATGATTTCGAACTGGCTTTGCGATTCATCCATATCGAGCACCAATGCATCGCGGTCATATTCTTCTTTGATCAGTTCATCTACCTCAACCCCGGTATTGAGTGCAGCCAGTTTGTTGAGCACACTTACTTTATCCGCAAGGACCAGATTGAGGTCCGCTTGTAATGCTAATCGCCGGAGCAAATATTTATATGTACTGACAGCATCATACCGGTTAAGCAGAGATTCATGTTCGTATTGACGGATGACTTGTTGCTCTGTAACTAAAGTAGCCTGGTTTAGTTTCCGTTGTTTGTTCATTTCACCAAACCCATTTACAGAAAGACGGGCCAGATATTCCTGGCGGTACACCAGGAACCGGTCCGTTTCTGTGCGAAGGCTGACCTGGTCTGCAAAGGGAATGTTACGATTGGTGCGGTTGATATAATCTATGTGTTGCTGTTGAAGACTTATTTTATCATCATCACGCACACTGGAAAGAATACGGGATACAGGTATCACAGACTGGCTATGTATGGATGCATACAATAGAAAGCTACACAGAAAGCATATCCAGGTTTTGTATTGCTTCATCCGGTTATGGTAATGTAGATGGGGTCAGTTAATAGATGAAAGTGGTTGGGTCAAAACAGACATGAAGGAAAACGGAATGGTATCAAGCCGCTGAAGCATTACTTTTTCTTTTTGTAAAAAACCATTATTCGTCGGGATCTCTATGAGCACTTCCCTACCGTAGGTTTTGATTTCAGGAATCTTGCGGAGCCGCTCCGGAATTTCTACAATGCGATGACCGAGGCCACTGACACGACCAATGTATTTTTCTTCAGGGTGCAGGGTTGAGGTTACATGCAATGAATCACCAACTTTGATTTGTGTACTGAGGCTTTCATGCAGGTAAGCAATCACGGTATTTGGATTTTGCTCATAAAAGGAAATGAGCACATTGAAAGAAGGAATGTTTTCTCCCACCCTGCAATGAATCGTGCCAACAAGACCATCTGAAGGGGCATAGATCTGTAAGCGGTCACGTTCATGCTCGTAAAGTGCAATTTCATTTTTTAGCTTGCCGATTTCAGATTGAACAGGCACATGCGATAATTTTAGTTCCTTCTGCAGTTTCGAAATTTCAATATCCAGGGGTTCCAGTGACAATCGTAGTTCCTCTCGCAGGTTTTGCAATTTGGTCTGATACACGGAAGCGGTTGACTGTGGACTAGATGCAGGCAGGCTCTTGAGATCTGCAAAGAGTTGCTGGTTAAGCAGATTTTCGGATTCCATCAGGCGTATCTGCGCCTGGATATCATCTGCTTTCTCTGCGCGTAATGCTTTGTATCGTTCCAGGTTACCCTTGATTTCATTTTGACTGATGACATCTCTTGCACTGAGTTCAGTGATCTCATGGTGAAGCGCACTTACTTTGAATTCAAGTTCTGACCAGCTTACTTCCATCAGAAGAGTTCCTTTGGCTACGTATTGTCCTTCACTGACATTGATTTTATTAATTGTGGCTTCGTGTTCAAGGTTGATTTCTGTTTCCTGGTTTTCAGCGACACCGTAAAAGCTGGCGGAGCTTTTGTTGAAGCCTTTGTAAATAAAATACAGGCCAAGAAAGAGGATTGGAATAAAAGCGAACAGCAGATTGAATCGACGCATCCTGGGCAGTGAGTTTAATCGGTTTGATGTATGTAGGTATCATTAAAACTCAATCGCACATTCTGCATGCCGTTTAGCTTCCGGAGCTGTTCTGCGAGCTGGAGGCCATTCATTTCGTTTTGAAGACGTAGCTCAAATGAATATTCAACCAGTTGAGCATTGTTACCTGGAGGGTTGATCCGGTATCGCTTCAGCACAAAATTGCGGCTATGTGAACGAATGATTTCCTGTGCTTTTTCAAAATCATTTGATTCGCTGGTGAGTTCAAAGCGTAATTGCCCGAGGAGATTATTTTTTCTGCCGTAGGGTGTAAACCTGAGAAAGAAAGCAATCAGGCAGAAGGCAACCGTACCGATGATCGCGTTGGCAAAACTATTGACACCGCAGGCAATACCGACTGCCATGGCTGCGAAAATGAAAGAGACGTTGCGTGGATTGAAAATGTTGGTCCGGAAGCGAAGTATGGCGAGGGCGCCAAAAATCCCAAAGCCTCTGGCCATGCTGTCCCCGATTGATTCCATGATTGTCGCTGTTACGATTGACATCAGGATGAGGGACTGGATGAAATGGTCAGGTGGCACGATATCGCGCGAAGTCTTCTCATAGGTGATGACCAGCAATGCGGACAGGAAGAATGCCAGCAGCACTGCAAAAATGATCAGTATGAATGAGGGTCCTTCCTGGTTGGAAAGGGAGCTAAGGATATCCATTGGTGTGTGTAAACTTACTGTAACTAGAGCAATTTACATGCATGGTGTAATCATGGTTGCAAGCGATGCCTGATGCCGGATTAAGGGATGCCGGAATCCAGACGTAATAGGGACGCTCGATTCCATGACCCAAGTCAGATCTTCGGCACCCCAATTGCGCCTGAAATCCGGTATCTGGCATCCTTTCATCCGGCATCTCAATGGTGACTAAAGAACGGCATCTTGTCCGCACAATCTCGTATTCTCTAAATACCCGGAGCTTGATTTTTTCAACTGACGACACAATAACCGGATAATTACCCCTGTTAATATCAATGAATAAAATACAGCGTATGAAGCATGAATTTACCCAACTACAATTGACAAGACTGGTGTATGGTGAAACAAGTAAAGCGGAGACGGATTTGCTGCTCGAGCTTGTGACCACCGTTCCTCAGATCGCGGAAGCTTTTGGCACGTTAAAAGCAGGGAAAGAAGCCCTGGGAACGATTCCGATGATGCCATCCGAAAGGGTGATCAACCGGATTCTTGCTTATAGCGCGTCATCATCCCCTGTTTCTGCAAGCTGATACATCAGGCTCAGATCAAAGAAAAAGGCCTTTCGGATAAATGTTCGAAGGGCCTTTTTCTTTCCGGCAGGCCTGAAAAATATTTTGCCGAAAAAGTGTTAAAATTCGTCAATGACGAAAAAATAGTCAAAAATTGCCCATATATTTGACGCATCATATTAGCTTCACCTATTATATTTACTTTATTAAATTCTATTATTATGTCATCAGATAAAGAACGCGATGCGCGGTTGAAAGCCCTCCAACTCACAGTAGATCGCCTGGAAAAACAATACGGCAAGGGCACCATCATGAAGCTTGGAGACAAGCAGATCGTCGAAGTGGAAGCGATCCCTACCGGGTCTGTTTCGCTTGACATCGCCCTCGGGACCGGCGGTTTCCCACGCGGACGTGTCGTAGAGATCTATGGCCCTGAATCATCAGGTAAAACAACCCTCGCCATCCATGCCATCTCCGAATGCCAGAAGCAAGGCGGTATGGCAGCGTTCATCGATGCAGAGCATGCCTTCGATCGCACGTATGCCGAATCGCTGGGTGTTGATACTGAAAACCTCCTCATCTCTCAACCAGACAATGGAGAGCAGGCGCTTGAAATAGCTGAAAACCTGATCCGTTCAGGTGCAATAGATATAATCGTAATCGACTCCGTAGCGGCTTTGGTGCCAAAAGCGGAGATCGATGGCGAAATGGGAGATTCAAAGATGGGTCTCCAGGCCAGGCTGATGTCACAAGCCATGCGTAAGCTGACAGGGACGATCGGCCGCACCGGTTGCTGCTGCATCTTTATCAACCAGCTCCGTGAAAAAATCGGTGTCATGTTTGGCAATCCTGAAACGACCACCGGTGGTAATGCACTCAAGTTCTATGCATCACTCCGTCTCGATATCCGTCGCAATGGTTCCGCGCTGAAGGACAGGGATGGCAATATCGTCGGTAATCACGTCAAAGTAAAAGTCGTCAAAAACAAACTCGCACCACCTTTCCGGGTTGCCGAGTTTGACATCATGTTCGGGGAAGGTATTTCCAAAGTAGGCGAGATCGTTGACCTCGGTGCAGATGGCGATATCATTCAGAAGAGTGGCGCATGGTACAGTTTTGAAGGAACTAAAATTGCGCAGGGCAGAGATGCTGCGAAGCAATTCTTCCTCGACAATCCTGAACTCGCCTGGGAAGTGGAACAGAAGATAAAGGCCAAATTTATCAACGCCCCACGGACCCACTCTGAAGAGGAGATCATGGCAGATATAGATTAAGTTTTAAGCATTTTTCCATTGAGTTAGCCTTATTTACGTCTTATGGCTGTGTGTTGCAGGGCGTTGCAATGCATGGCCAGCAGATCAACGCTTCGGCTCCTGTTGATTTCCCATCCATCCAAAGGGTGAGAAGTCAATATGGAGCCGAAGTTTTTTTATGCCAATATTGAAGTACAGCTGCATGTCTGCCGGTAATCATGCAACTTGTCGACATCAAAACCCGTTTGGTCACAGGCTTCATTCCTCATGGCCCTAAAGTATTTACCTTTATTTCCTCTTATCATACCAGATATCATCATGCGGAAATTTAAAATCCTGATCCTGGCCGTATCTACGGTCTTTTTTATTGCCTGTGCGACAACTAAAAAAGCAACTCCCGGGCCGGAAGCATCAGAGGATACAACACACCTCTATCAAGACTCAATGGATTTTCCCGATGAGGATACAGAGGATGTCTCTTATCCCTATCAGCCCGCAGCAGAAAGAAAATGGGACCTGATCAGTACGGTGCTTGATATTTCATTTGACTGGCAAAAATCCGCAGTGATGGGGACAGCTACGCTGACACTGACACCATTGTTCTATACACAAACCGAACTCAAGCTTGATGCAGTAGATTTTGACATAAAGAAAATCACTATTGGAAATACCTCAATTACCAATTACTCCTACGATCAGAAACAGATAACCATCCCTCTTGCACAACCGATGGGCAGAAGAGACAGGCTCACTGTGACCATACAATATGAAGCAATCCCAAAACCATCAGAAAGTGAAGCCGGCGCGGCTATCACCAGTGACCAGGGTCTGTATTTCATTGATCCGTTAGATACTGTTCCTGATCTGCCCCGGCAGATTTGGTCACAAGGAGAAACCTCTTCTAACCGCAGGTGGTTTCCTACGATTGACAACCCTAATGAAAGAGGCCTCGTTGAGATAATCATGACCGTTGAAGATTCCATGATGACGTTGTCAAACGGGAATCTCATTTCATCAACCAAACTTCCAAACGGACTACGCAGAGATGACTGGAAACTTGAACTTCCGATCGCACCGTACCTGATGATGGTAGCAGTAGGCAAATGGGATAAGGTGACTGATTACTGGAGAGGACGTCCGGTGGATTATTATGTTGATCCGGGATATGGAAAAGATGCACGGGCCATTTTTGCTCACACACCAGAGATGATTGAATTCTTTTCGGAAAAACTTGGATTTGATTACGTGTGGCCAAAGTTTGCGCAGATCATTGTAAAGAACTTTGTGTCCGGTGCAATGGAAAATGTGACAGCGGTTGTATTTGGAGATTTTATACAATTTCACGAAGAGGATGTCCTCAAGCCGGGAGCAAATGATTATATCGTATCGCATGAATTATTCCACCATTGGTTTGGTGATCTCGTGACATGTGAGTCATGGGCCAACATTACACTCAACGAAGGCTTTGCCAATTATGCAGAATATCTCTGGTATGAACATAAATATGGCAGAGAACGCGCTGATATTTCACGCATGGAGGAGTTAAACGGATACCTCGGTGAAGAAAACAAGCACCCCCTGATCTATTATCATTATCCGAATGAAAATGCAGTATTTGATGCTCACTCTTACAATAAAGGCGGACTGATCTTGCACATGATGCGCGACATGATCGGGGATGAAGCATTTTTTGCATCCTTGAGATTGTATCTCCAGCAAAATGCATACAAGTCTGTTGAGGCAGATAACCTGCGGCAGGCTTTCGAAGAAGTGACGGGCATGGATTTGAAATGGTTTTTTGATCAATGGTATTTTGATAAAGGCCATCCTGTACTGAATGTGACAACGAATTATGATGCCACTTCTAAAAAAGTAACGGTTGATTTCAGTCAGTCACAAAATGAAATTGGTTTCCGGGATGTGTTCCGCCTTCCGGTTGAAGTTGCCGTGTACTATAGAAATGGAAGCAGCGACACACATAAGATCTGGCTGGATGCGAAAACAAACTCATTCATGTGGGATACCAAGGAAGAACCAGTTACGGTTGTCATCGATCCCAGGGATGTCTTGCTGATGCAGATCAACCAGGACGTTTCAGCTTCAGAAAATGAAACCCGGTTACTTTATGTGCCTTCGATAAGTCATCGTATCACAGCGTATACGGGTATGACAGAAATCGGGGAGAGCACATTAAGTACAATGATGAAGGATTCATCCAACACTATGCGTTCAATGGCCATCCAGTATTTCACAGATCATTCAGAAACGGATCGTCTTCAGGCGATGTCGCTAACCGAGAGAGATGCGGAACTGCAGGATTTTATCCTGGAATCATTGTCCCATCTTGATCCTGAAAAAGCAAAAACGTATGCCGTAAAATTATTGGACAGCACTACAAAGACACCAGTAATTTACCTGGCATTGACTTCAATAGGTGCTGTGGATGTAGATGAGGCATTGCGTCAATCCACGCGCTTCAAGGAAAACACATCACCGGCGATATATGCAGCCCGCGCTGCACTATATGCACAAAAAGGGAGTGGAACAAGCCTGGAATTTTTTAGAGATCAGCGGGCAAAAGATCTTCCGGTAGATTACATGGAAGACTTCATCATGTCGCTTACAAAATATATTTCAATCCAGGCACCCTCTGTGCAGGCATCGGGCTTGCAAATGCTGGGTTCAGATATTTATTTGAAAGGCCCCAATCCTGAATACAGAAGATTTTACCTCATTCTTGGTCTTGTAAAATATTACAGGGAAGCAAGTGAAGGAAATTTCAAAAGCCAGGTCGTTGCTTTGATCAAACAACACTACCGTCTGGAAACAAATGAATATCTTAAGGATGCACTGAAGCAGGGATTGGGAGATATGCTCGAATGATCCTTGCTGTTGCGGGATAAATCAATTTAATTATTGTTTTTCTGCAAGCAGGCTTTTGAAGATGTCTTCAAGATTTTCGACTGCGATATCCTTGACAAGTATCTTTTTGTTTTTATCCAGCACAAAGATCTTGGGTGTGGTCTTTACATTATAAAGGGTCTGTACGGATGAGGTCCCGCCAGTTTTATCGCTGGCATTGATCCAGTTTTTCATCATGTTCTTATCCAGGTATTCCCAACAACTCTTTTCCTGCTCATTCACTTTGGTGCATACGGCAAAGATCTGAATGCCCTTGTCTTTATATTTTGTATTAAAATCATTCAGATGAGGCATGCTTTCTTTGCAATGGGCACAATTCGGTGACCAGAATATCAAAATGGTATAAGGTGATTGAATACTGCGCAATGAAATATTGCTGCCATCTTCTTTCTGAACTGTAAAATCCGGAGCAGTCTTTCCGATCAGGATGGGAGAAATATATTTAATAGCTTCCAGGACCTGCATTTTTTCAGATTCCTCAATCCAGGGAGCTTTCCCTTTTGCAATATATTCTTCTGCAATGTGCACATACACTGCATCCATACCGACTTTATTGGATTCCCTGTACTTATTAAACAGATAGGTAAGAAAAAACCGGTAAGCAACATCAGAAGGTTTGGATTTTTGAAGGATGTAATCCACACTCCGGATGATCGAGTCTACTTGCGGTGGCGTCAGATTTTCCAGGTAATGATCAATCTTATCCACCAACACATTTTGGGGTGCCCGGATCAGGCGATCATCTGTCAAATTAATGTTGTCGAAGAAATGGTTCTTTTGAAATAAATATTTCTTCATCTGGATCTCTTCCGGTGATCCGTCAAATACCGGAGGTTCAACGACAACTTCACAATTGACAAGTGCACCGGTAAGCGTCCCGGGCATCCGGGCGACCAGGTCAGATTGATATTTCATGACATCACTCTTCAGATGCTGCATGCGCGCCAGTAACTCCTGTTTTGCATTGTCGTTTTTTTGTGAAGTGTATGCAGTTTTGATCTGTTCCAGTTCAGTTCTTTTGGTTTGAAAAAAAGTGTTGTATTCGTAAAATGCGGTATTGTCTGCAGATCCTGTAAATTTTATCGTGGCATCAATATTATTGTAGTCCGCTGTAAAGCTGAATGCGGGTACATTCTCGTCAATTAAGAGTAAAAGGCTTTTTGTGGGAGGAAGGACAACCAGGTAAACACCAGAATGCAGGATGTACTGACTTTCAAATGTAAAAGTTCCATTGTCTACAGTGGCGGAATCCACTACATATTTGTTTCCTCCATAAAGCATGGCAAGCACAGCCATTTTGCCATTGTAGTTCGATACAGAACCGGTTATTTTATGACCCTTATATTCTTCATGATCTTTGTGTGTTTTTTGACCACTGGCAGCAAATTGTCCAAGAAAAAAACAAAAGGTCAGCAAACTCACCAGATATGTAAAACGAAGGCGAGAAGAATAGGAAGGAATAAAACCCATGAGATACATTGCACTAAGAATTTAGGAATAACTGCGGACGGCAATCAAATTTGATCACGGTAATGCAGGAATACAAAATTAGATAATTTGAAGGAAAGAGATTGTTTACAAACTGTTATATCCATTCGTTATGGAACACGTACAAAACTTCAATCTGAAATAAAGTAGGCGTTTTATCTGATACCAAACAAGTTTGTAAATTCTTCTAATTTCTTTTTTGCTGACGGGCTTTTATCGGCATCCGCCGATAAGGTATTGATCTCCGATTCATTCAATATCTGGTATTCTTTTTCGATATCAAATACTTCCGGAGAAATTTCATTTTCAATTAAAAACAATTCAACATTGTTTGTTTGATTTAGCCCGGTCAATGTTTCCTGGTATTTCATAACAAATCCTTCCTGTTCTGCTGCCTTTCGGAGCGAATACAAGTGAGGATCCGTTTTTGGTCCAAGGAATTCAGAAAAGTAATGGCTTAGTGAACCACTCATATCGTTTGTTATCCAGGCTTCTGCGGTTGCATACGGACTACGTAAACGGATTTTTGTACAGATTTTGTTTTCCATTTTTTCAGTAATGCCGGTAGATTCGATTACAACAAGTTTAGATTCATCCGCTGTAATATCATCTAATGGATTTTTTGGCAGAATGGTATTGGCTTTGAATCCATATTTCAGATCGTCTCTTTGTCGCAACAGGACAGAGGTTTCTTTATTCCCATCTTTGATCAGCTTAATGGATTCTATTGAATCTAATCTAATAATGCGCAGTGTCTTCCCGTCTTTCACCGTCAGGATGGAATATGTTACCGCCTGTGGGGTAGTCATGTGCAGATTGAGCGTGCCTTCAAACGATTGACCCGAACAAAAAGTAAAGGGTATTAGATAAAATGCGAGGCTTAGCCATTTATACGATAGTTTCCACATGTTCATTGGGTCAGAATTTGATTGATTAGAATTGATTTGAAATCCGGCAAGAATACGATTCGAATGAAATGATCTATGGGTTATTGCTGTTGGCAGACAAACCCAGTTTTTGTTTTATCATTTCAATATCACTGCCAAGCAATTCCGATTGTTGACGCTGTCTTACCACTTGTCTTTGTATTTCATCTTCCATGGAGGTTTGATTTTTGATCATGGAAGAAATTTCTCTTGGGCGAAGACCGATAGAAGTGTTGATCAGGGTTACACCTTCGCCATCATATGCATCCCACGCATTGCCAAGCACCTGGTGAAGCATTGCCGGTGTAACTGCAGATCCGGGAATCGCAACTGCTATTCCGTCATTTTTTCCGGATGGGATGATAAAGTCACCAACCTGAACAGGACCCTTTACATATACAGGGATCTGACCAAGGAAAGCTACTTTTTCAAAATCGGCAGCATTGTCTCCTTGTTGCATATTTCCCAACACCATCGGCTGTGCAGTAATCGCCATCACCTGATCTGCATTGCGTGTGTTTTTAGAAATCTTTCCATTGTATACACCTACGACTTCACCTTTGATGAACTGCTCGGAAGCATACAACTTTGGAAGATACTCAGCATAATCTGCTCCTTTTGATCCATACACAACACCATCATTCATCACATATTGCGTGACACCCCATGTAAGTGCCTGTCCAACCAACTTTAACGGATCAAGTGAAATCATGTCAGTGATGCGATATTCAAGCGCCCAATCAGCTAATCTGCGTACATACCCATTGTTGATATTGAAAATGTCAACATTCGGACATACTCCTTCAGACACCAGTATTTGATTGAAGGTCGGAATGGTAGGTGCAGAGCCAAACAAATTTTTCAGATTTATTGCAGGTACTGTAGGCATTACAATGCCGGGAAAATCAGGAATCGCAACTCCATTGAAATCCGGTATATCTATACCCGGAAAGTCAGGAATATTAATGCCATCAAAATTTGGAATAGCAAATCCCGGAAAATCAGGAATATTAATCCCGGGGAACAACTGGAAGGAAGGTATCGTACAAAACGCAGGACCACATGAGCAATTCCACGGATCAAGGCATACGCAACATGGACATTCGAAGATTTCAGGTACACACAGATAAGGCCCTACATTCAGAGCAGAAATATCTGTAGTCACAAAACCTGGTACATCCGGTATGTCAACCGCCGGAACATCAGGAATTACAAATGCAGGTACATTCGGAATCACCAAAGCCGGAACATCGGGCGTCGTGAAAGCCGGAACATCAGGTATATCAAAGGCAGGAATGGAAAGATTATTCCATCCGTAAGAAACTGTATTAAATGCAGTTGCAAATTGTGTCCATGCAATAGTGAGCGGATTGTAATCAGCAATGCCAAGGCAGATAGCTGTCCATATCTCATCACTTGTAGGAGCCGGGACAGAACCGATGTCACTGAACTGATATCCTTCAATACGACCGGCTACTGTGTTATTGCGATAGAAGGTCATAAAGTTGTTGTCCTTGTTAGGATGCGCATTCGCAATTTTTATCGCGATCCCATCGCTGTTTCCACCTTCAGTATTATCAAAGAAAGCCAGATGTGAGCCATCAGGGCCAACTGTTCCATTGCCTTTCACAACGAGTCCCATTTTTAATGTGGGCAACTTTGCAACTTCAAGTGTACCTGTCAACGTAGAGGGATTCGCATTTAAAATTGACAATGGACCATCGAGTGAAATATTTCCGGTAACCAATACCTCACCATCCACTTTCAAACTACCGGTAAGAACGGTTGCTGCACCATTGCTGACGGTAAGCGAATCTTTCAATGTAGCAGCCTGGTCTAATGTCAATATTCCTGACAAATGAGTGGCCTTGCCTCCGTTGACATCCAATGTTTTGTTGAGGGTGGTTGCACCATCTATATTCATTGTTTTGTCAACGTCAAGATCACCTGTCAATTGGGTTGGAGCAAGGTTGTCGACAGTAAGATCATTCAATATTGTAGTCTTATCCACCACAAGTGTGCCTGACAGATGTGTGGCACCCATTGCATTGACATCAAGTGAATTGTTAAGTGTGGTGGTGCCATCCACATTCATGGTTTTATCCACATCAAGAGCACCTGTCAATTGGGTTGGTGAAATATTTTTTACACCTAATGAATTCTTTAAAGTTGTGGCTTTATCAACCACAAGTGTGCCTGTTAAATGTGTATTGCCTGAAACATCGACTGAATTATTAAGAGAAGTAGCACCATCTACATTCATCGTTTGTCCTACCTGGAGTGATCCGGTCAATTGGGTCGGTGCCTGGTTTTTTACACTCAGTGCGCCACCTAAAGTAGTTGGTTTGTCCACAGTCAGTGTGCCTGTCAGATGCGTTGCAACATTGTTTGCAACATCAAGGGATCCATGTAAAAGAGCAGAACCTTTTACAGTCAATGTTGAATTGACACCGAGATCACCATACAAATATGTAGGTGCGCCATTCAATACGTCAAGTTTTTCCTGCAGGGTAGTTGCCTTTGAAACCTGGAGCGTCCCAGACAAGTTTGTGGGCATCATGTTAGTAACATCCACTGAATTCATTGTTGTTTTTCCATCCACATTGAGTGTGGCATCCACATCACTGTTTAACAGGATATTTGTATTGCCTGCCTGGTCAATAACCATACGTGGAACATTGTTAGTGATCATGGTTAGATCCTTTCTGTCCAGTGTACCCAATACAGCATCACCACCCTTGGTTTTATGTGCATTTGCATTCCCATCCACTGTCCAGAAAATGGAAGTCTGATCGATCACGGGTATACCTCTTGTACCACCATCCGTGTTTTCTTTTTCTGCCAAGGATCCGGCGGAAGTGGCATACAATGCATAAGGGACAGAAAACAATTGCCCGGAGCTGATGATTTGGAAATTATTTTCTCCCTGAGTTTTGACAGAAATCCTTACCCACATGTTTTTAGTGGCCCATGGTATTTTTGAAAATGAACCTGACAGTAGATTACCTTCTCCAATGACAAAATCAATAACGCCCATGACATCAGAACTGACTTCATGTAACTCTGCATAGTATACTTTTTCTGTACTGTCAGAGGTCATTAATTCCACCTGTACAATCAATGGTTTTTCCGTGAGCAGGTTTCCGGACAGATCGCGTGCAATGGCCTGGAACCGCATGCCTGCCGGGGCAGACTGCGCCATCATCGCCACCGGTGAGAGCATCGTGATCAATAAAAGAAGCAGTAGATTTTTCATTGCTTTTGAATTATAGATGAACTGTTCTTTTCCCACTTATTTTTTTGATGAAGATTTATTGCCTGTTTCCAGGTAATTCTTCAGAAGTTCAACATCTGCCTTCAATGCTTCATGAACCGTATTCTGTTCCTGAATTTGAAGTTGAAGTGATTTCAGATTCTCTTCACGTTGTTTCAGCACTTCAGCTATTTCGGTTGGTCGTAAACCGATCGAAACATTTATTACGACTGTGGTTTCGAGAGTGGAAGAAGACCATGCTTTACCAAATATTTCAGGAAGGATTTCTGCATTGAGTTGATTTGGCTTGATTGCTTTGCCTGTTCCGTCATTTTTTCCGGATGGTATGATGTAGTCGCCAAGTTCAACAGGACCCTGTACAAACACGGGCACCTGTCCGAGGAAGCCTACTTTAGCAAAGTTGTTTTTATCCGCTTCCTCAGGTTGATTTCCAAGTACCAATGGATTTGTGGTGATTGCTAATATTTGATCCGCATCTGTAGTCACTTTTGATATGCGGCCACCATGTACTCCTACAATGTCGCCACTCATAAATTGCTCATTCGGATAGCGTTTTGGTAAAAACTCAGCATAATCCGCACCTTTTGAACCGTATGTAATACCGCCGTCTTTTACCACTTTGGATACACCCCATGTCACCACTTTTGCAGCGAGATCAATCGGATTGAGCGAGATCATGTTCTGCATATCATTTTGCAATCCCCATTGTACCAGCCTGTACATATACCCATTGGGAACATCGAATATGCCCGCATTCGGACAAACGCCCTGGTCAACGAGGATATCACTGAATGTTGGGATCTCGGGCCATTCAAACAGATCATCGCTCAGGTTAAGGGTCGGAAAATCAGGAATTGTAAATGCAGGTATATCCGGAATATCAAAAGCAGGTATATCAGCTACATCGTAGGCAGGTATATTGGGAATAACTAACCCACTAATATCCGGAACATTATACCCCGGGATATCCGGGATCGTCAATCCGGGAAAAATCTGTCCAACCCCTGAAATTGATACTTCAGGTATATCAGGAAGTGTAACACCAGGAAAATTAGGCATGTCCACACCCGGAAAATCAGGAACATTTATTTCAGGAATGTTTGGTGTCGTAACGCCGGGGAAATTAGGTAATGTAAGTCCTGGGAAATCAGGTATTGTAAAACCTGGAATCGTGGCACCATTCCATAAATCACCTACGAGGTTGAATTGATTTGCAAACTGGGTCCAGAACAATGTCACCGGATTATAATCTGCAATTGCAATACATACGGCAGTCCAGATCTCATCACTGGTCGGAATGGGAGGAGTGCCAATATCATTCAATACATATCCTTCAATTCTTCCGGCGATCGCATTATCACCTTTATAGAAAGTAACAAAGTTGTTGTTTGCAGTAGTGGTGTTATTTGCAATGCGAATCGCAATGCCATCACTTGCACCACCCTGTGTATTGTCAAAGAATGCAAGATGATCATTGTTTGGTCCCAGTGTTGCATCCCCTTTCACCAGCAGACCTGCTTTCATCGTGGCAAGCTTTCCAACTTCAAGTGTGCCTGTAAGTGTAGTTGCATTCATACCTCCCACTGTGAGCGGACCATCCAGTTTTATATCTCCATCTGCATCAAATGCACCATCTACATCCAATGATCCGGTGAGGTGTGTAGGTGCAGCATTGGAGACGGTGAGTGCGGCTTTCAGCGTGCTTGCTTTATCAACGGTCAATGTACCGGTAAGATGTGTTGCATTCATGCCGGTGACATCAAGTGTGCCATTAAGTGAAGAAGCGCCATCCACATTCAAGGTTTTATCCACATCCAATAATCCGGTAAGATGTGTAGATGCAGCATTTGTAACGGTGAGGGCATCTTTTAAGGTAGTGGCCTTATCTGTTGTAAGGGTTCCTGTAAGATGGGTTGGACTTAAATTGGTCACATCAAGCGAACTGTTTAGCGTAGTGGCACCATCGACATTCAATGTCTTGTCTACATCTAATAAGCCGGTCAGATTGGTAGGTGATGCATTGGTAACTGTGAGGGAGCTATTTAAGGTAGTGGCTTTGTCAACAGTAAGTGTGCCGCCAAGGTGCGTTGGATTTTGGCCCGTGACATCAAGCGTGCTGTTGAGGGTAGTAGCCCCATCCACGTTAAGTGTCTTATCCACATCAAGTAATCCGGTCAAAATGGTTGGTGCATTATTAGTTACGGTAAGTGAACTATTCAGCGTTGTTGATTTGTCAACAAGCAAGGTGCCTGTCAGATGCGTTGCACTTCCATTGGCAACATCCAATGTACTGTTCAACAGTGTAGCACCTTTCACAGTAAGTGATTTCTGGACGCCAAGGATTCCGCTCAGGTAAGTAGGTGCACCGTTTAATACGGAAAGAGAATCCAGTAAACTTGTTGCTTTATTGACATTCAATATCCCTGACAAACGCGTGGGCTGCTGATTCATCACATCTAATGAACCATTGAGTATTGAATTGCCGTCTACATTGAGATTATTGTCCATATCCACATTGTAGAGGAAGTTGATCTTGGCTCCGTTTTTATCAATGATCAGGCGAGGTACATCATTGGTGATCACGGTGAGATCTTTACGATCTAATGTTCCTAATACGGGAGGCCCATTTCCCTTGTGTGTATGAGCATTGGCATTTCCATCCAGTGTCCAGTAAATGGATGTCTGATCAATGACAGGAATGCCACGGTTATTGTCATCACTTCCTTCCTGGTCACCCTGATCCCGATTGATAAGTGCACCTGCAGTTTCTGCATAAAAAGCATAAGGCACAGAATACAGCTTGCTTGTGGTGACCATTTGGAATTCATCACTGTCAGGATTTTTAATGGAGATTCTGACCCATATTTGTTTGCTCCATGGAATTTTAGCAAATGAACCGCTCAGTGTCTTTCCTTCACCAATCGTGATGTTAATGAGACCGAATTCGCCGGAGGTCGTATTCTGAAGTTCGGAATAGACTACTTTATCCTCTGTTTCAAGGAGGACAAGTTCTGCTTTCACTGTCAGGTTTTCTTTTGAACGAATGTTACCATCATTATCGCGGGCGATGGCCTGATAGCGCATTCCTTCCGGTAACGCTACCTGTGCATTCAGACCTGTAAGTGTAAGTAAGGTCAGGATGATAAGGGTGAGTATGTGTTTCATGCTAATTGATTTTTCTTTTTTGGACCAAGTGTGTTTTTAACGGGATTTTATAAACTGGAAAACTTTGGATGCAGGAGAATCGATAATACTTAAGCGCAGAATGTATTGTGACGCCGGTAGTGTTGATACATTGATCACTTCCTGCGCAGAGTTTGTGGTATGATATGACATGAGTTTGCCCTCATGGTTATACACTTCAATGAGATAAGTCTTTTCACTGTTTTCCACATTGAGATGAATCTCATCTCCTACCGGGTTTGGATATGCTGTTGCAGAAAAGGATTGAACCGGATGAATGGAAGTGGTTTCGTTTCCGGCTTCGGAAGGAGTAGAATAAATTTCGCGGATGGAAATCTGCGGTTGTTGAAACCCTTGCCGGAGTGTACCATTTTTGATAACAGTGGCATTTGTTACCACATCACCAATGGTCCAGCTCAGGGCCATTGTATTGCCTTCGGTATGTCCTCCCTGTGTAGGTATGATATATTGGCCGGATGATTGACCGAACAGGATGTTCAGTGACAGGCAGGTTAGAGCGAGTAAGGTGTATTTCATCATTAATGGGGTTAGACAATGAATGCTAAATGCCTGATTTGATTGGGAGACCGGTTCATTTTTATCTTATTACTGATACCGGAACATCCCTGAATGACAGCCCAGGATTCAGGATATAAAACTATAATGAGATGTCAGGGTATGACTTAGGGGATTAGCTTCAATTTGATGGGGCTTTCCCCCCAGGGGAAAATCTAACAGAAGCCAAAAAAAAATCCGGTCTGCATGGCAAACCGGATTTTTTTGGATAGGTCAAAGACCGTATTTATTTCACAATGATCATTTTTTGGGATTGCATGAAATTTGTACCGCTCATCTGTACAAAATAGTTGCCGGGAGTCCAGCCATTTACGTCAAGGCTTCTTAAATGTGCTCCTTCCTGGTTCCATTCATCCGTAGCAATATTTGATATTACATGACCTTGCATATCCAATACGCGCAACGTAATGTGGTCCGCATGTTCGAGCACAAAGTTGATCACAGCCTCATCACGTGCGGGGTTCGGAGTGACTGGTGCCAGGTAATGATTGACAAAGCGAACATCAGGGTCATCGATGCCGGTTGTTTGTTCATCCAGTTCAATGTTTTCATCGCCTTGTTTGTAAAACACATAATTGATCGGCATGAATAGCATCTCATCTGTTGTTTTTTCACCCCAACTCACCCATGCTGGCGGATTATTTGGATTGCTTGGATTGTTGAGTGTGTTGTCATAGGTGACATTGGCATACACCGTTGTACCCGCTTCAAGGACAATGAATTTTTTAAAGCTGTATACACCTTGCCAGTTAAAATCCCAATCCGGGATTCGGATCAGGTTAGTGGTATCCCCATTCGGATGCACGGCAAATACTTCATAACTCTTGTTGAGAAGATGTGCATGGGGCCAGATCGCAAACACACTTACTTTGAGTGGTGTGGTAAACTGGGTATGGAATGTTTTTACCGTGTTTGGTGGCATCAGGAAAATATCCCCGGTCAGGAAAGGAGAAACAGGTAGGAAAATCAGGTTTTGTACCTGGCGTTCTACTGGCTCCTTTTTGAAGAAAATATTGATGGTCGAGCTGTCTGTGGTTTCAATGGCAGAAGGACCATAATGGGTTTGCATCAGGATATCAGCTCCTGCAGGCAATGTTTGTCCCAATCCTTCAGGATAAGGAACCGGTTTTTGCCCGGGCACATAGCCGGGGAACATATTATTCATGGCGTCTTCAATTCCAAAACCGCCAAATCCATCATAGCCATATTTTGGATCCGCGTCATCCATTGCTTTCGCAGTACCGGTATCATCATAGGCAAACAAAGCATGATGCAGGATCTTACGGTTTCCGGGACGTAATTCAACAGTAGATATTTCTTTATCCTGGTTTAGGCCCGTTGGAAAAACAAACACCCTGTATTCATCTTCATTCTCTCCTTTGTGGGTAAAGGATTCAGCAAAATGCAAAACCAGGTCAGGTGTACCAACCTGGGACCCTGTAGGAAAATTAGGCAGTGCGGGTTCTTCGGATGCATTGCCATAAGGGGCACCGTTGTCAACCCATGCAGCAATAAGTGAAACTTCTTCATCGGTAAGTGCACGCTCACCAATGAATCTTGAAAAATGTGGATCTGCTTTCCATGGCGGCATGTACCGGATCGCAGTTACATATTTGATCATATCTGCCTGTGATGCAGTCTCATCATAATTTGTCAGGGAGAAAGGACCAATCTCATTCGGACGATGGCAGGTTGTGCACTTGTTGTAAATGATCGGTGCTATGTCCTTTGTAAAAGTGACCTGTCCGCTAACCGTAAAACATGTGCATAAGAAGAATGCAAAAGGAAGAATTAGTTTCATTATGTATTTCAATTGGAAATTGATGTGTAAATATTTTTAATCTGCGATGCTATAAATTCGTTACTCGTTACTCGTTACTCGTTACTCATTACTCATTACTCATTACTCATTACTCATTACTCGTCATTCCTCAGCGGGTCTGTAAAATTAACAAAACAACCGATGGCTTGTGTGATGACTGTATCCTGTGGCGGATTGCCGGAAAGCCATGCCTCAATGACGTTTTTAAGATCCCTGTTTTGTGGATGCGTTTTTCGCTTGCCTACCCGGACATAACTATCATCGATACGGCCACGGTAGATAAGGCGGTTTTCCCTGTGATCCCAGACGGCGACTTCGGGGGTGACAGTGATGCCAAATTTTTTAGTCCAGTCCTTGTAATAATCCTGTTTCAATGGAAAGGCCAACCTATACTTCTTTCCGAATTTTTCGATCTGCTCAGGTTTAGAGGCAAAATTGGGAAAATACCCTATGAAACCCACCTTCCTGCCATGATAGAAATCGTATAGCATATTGAGCGTGGGAGTGTAAAATTGACTAATCATGCATTCATCAAGAAGGAACACATACACTGTCAGGCTGTCTGAAGTCGCTGGTTTGACCGGTACATTAGGCGTTAAAGGTGAAGTGGCAAAAAGAAAGGAAAGCAGAAATTGAAGGACCATGTGTTCAAAAATAAGCCGAATCAGGCCATGGAAAGGGGGATTAACACATATTTAATTGTCACTCAGTATCGATAAAGCCTAAATAATAAGCCCGTTCCGGGATATTATAGGTCGATCAAGGGCACTGTATGGGCCAGGTTTATGTTTGCATTACAGTAACTTAGAGCAAAGCACTTACTTTTGTATCTATGCTCCGGCCTGTCATTTCATATGCACTCACTTCCCTGATCCTGTTATCCCAGGCAGGGTTGCCGCTGCACAGACACTATTGTAAAGGAATCCTTGAGTCCGTATCGATTCTTTTTTCGTCTTCTTGTGACAACCATGAGCCCCCGGCGAAGAAAGCCGATTGCTGTAAGAAGAAGACCGAAAACCATTGTAAAAAAAAGAGTACCAAAAAATGCTGCGATGATCAGGTTACAGTCATCAAGCAAAATATTACATCTGTATCTCCTTCAGTCATAAAATGGATAGACGTTCCTGTATCTGTTGAAAGCACGTTGGTGCCTTTCATACAGCAGGATGATATTTCAATTGCACAACCCATCTCCCGGCAAAGCACAGATTCAGGACCTCCGATCTATGTGCTCCACCAGGCACTTATTTTCTACGCCTGACGATTTCATGATTAATACCGGGTGGATTCACAATGAATACATCCATTGGATTTAGCATATGCGTATGCTCAAATCTTTCTCTTTTCTTAACCGGTAAAATTTAATCTATCATGAAATCCATTTCTCAAACGATAACCAAATTGTCCTTTTGTCTTATTTGCGTTTTTAGTATCAACGCAGGCCTAACCGCACAAAACCAGGTTTCAACCCCTGTGTCTGTTGCCCAGACCATAACCATGTTGGTACCGGGTATTTGCGACATGTGCAAAAACCGCATTGAATCTGCTGCCATGGATGTGCCCGGAGTTAAAAAAGCAGAATGGGATATAAAGACGGATACCCTGGTTGTGATCGGCACAGCAAAAATGTCAAAACAAAAAATTGCTGATGCTTTGGCAAAAGCAGGCTACCGTTCTGAATTGGCAGCTGCAGATCCGAAAGCTTATAAGAAACTTCCTGCGTGTTGTCAATACGACAGTGGATTGGATAAACACTAGTGAGCATGAAAAAGGCAATCTTTTTCTTACTGGCTTTATTGTTTACCCATAATGCCTGGTCACAGGATATTTCTGTACGTGGTGTCGTAGGCGAAGAAATGGAAGACGCCAGCATTCATCCACTTGAGTTTGTACAGGTGTTTTGGCTGGCAAGCAAAAAAAATACGACCACAGACTCAACCGGATATTTTTTTATATCCAAAGATGTTACGGATGGTGACAAACTTGTGTTTTCCTATACAGGCTATACGCCCGACACCGTAATTGTCAAGCCCGGGAAATTTGTTTCTGTTGTTTTTAAATCTCAGAATAATATCCTGGGAGAAGTAGTAGTATCTCATCGAAGGACCACAACGGAAATTTCATTTCTCAACCCCCTTGAGCTTCAGAACATTTCAAAAGAAGAACTATTCAAGGCAGCATGCTGCAATCTTTCGGAGAGCTTTGAAACAAATGCAACAGTGGATGTAAATTTTACCGATGCAGTCACCGGTGCGAAAGAAATTCAGATGCTCGGACTATCCGGAAAATATAGCCTCATCAGCCAGGAACAGATGGCTGGTATCAGGGGATTGGCCATACCTTTTGGATTGTTATATACGCCCGGAGCATGGATCGAATCGATTCAGATTAGTAAAGGATCTGGTTCGGTGTTGCAGGGATATGAAAGCATGACAGGTCAGATCAATGTTGAACTCAGAAAACCAAATGTGGGTGATCATTTTCTAATCAATGGTTATTTGAATGAAGCATTTCGTTCAGAGCTGAATTTATTTAAGCGAATTGAAATCAGTAAGGTATTTACAACTGCTTTGTTCGGGCATGTAAGTGTTGTACCGACCAAACATGACCGGAATGATGATGGCTTCGCGGATGTGCCAAAAGGAAACCTCATCACACTTGACAATCGATGGGATTATCACAATGAAAACTCAGGTGTGGAAGCCCAGTTTAATGTGCAATGGGTTAGAGACCGAAAAGAAGGAGGCCATGCTTCACACAACGAAGATCTTCCGGGACATTATACCGCCAATATTAACGCAGATCGCCTGCAGGTCGGTGCCAAACTAGGGTATGTATTCCCCGGTAGCAGGTACAAATCATTTGGCTCACAGTGGGGATTGGTAAAACACAATCAGTCAGCTTTTATAGGTAACAATGTGTATCATGGGGAGCAAACTTCCTACAGTGGTAACTGGTTATATCAATCTATTTTTTCTGATACACGACATCAATACGTTGCGGGGTTAAGTTTTCGGTACGATGATTATGATGAACGTTTAGGGCCAAATCAATATAAGTTTAGAGAGATCGTTCCTGGTGCGTATGTTGAATATTCATTTATTCCGGACGATCATTTTACTGCTGTTTTGGGTGTTAGGGCAGATAAACACAATCTGTATGGACTTCTCATAACGCCCAGGTTGCATCTTAGATATGCACCAACTGACGATATGGTGATCCGACTTTCTACCGGTCGCGGAATGAGAACGCCACTACCAATTGCTGAAAATCTTGGTACCCTCGCCAGTTCACGCCAATGGAAAATCGATGGAGATAAGGAATCTGATTTTCCATATGGGCTTAAAATGGAAAAGGCATGGAATACAGGGCTGAGTGTTATTCAGAAATTTAAGTTTGATTACAGAAGCGGAATGTTGGCTGTTGATTTTTACAGAACGACATTTACTGACAGGGCGATTCCAGACCAGGACATCAGTACGCAACAATTTTGGATCTACAATCTTGATGGAAAATCGTTTGCCAACACGTTCCAGGCTGAAGTGCAATATGAAGTATTAAAAAGGCTGGATGTCAAGATTGCCTACAAATTGCAGGACTCGCGTATCGAATACAGAAATGCAGGTTTGAGAAAACAGATATTCACACCTGCCTCAAGATTTTTTGCAAACCTTTCTTATGTTTCAAGTGTAGCAACCTACAAGGGACATTGGAGAATAAGTATTACAGGTCACTTCACAGGTAAGCAGCGTATCCCTGATATGTATCAGAATCCATTTGACTACAGGTTGCCAGATCATTCTCCGGGATATTGGTTATTTAATGGACAGTTGACAAGGGTTTTCAATAAAACCTTTGAGCTCTATGCAGGTGTTGAGAATGCAGGCAATTATAAGCAATCACCTGTGATTATTGATGCTGAACATCCGTACAGTCCGTATTTTGATGCAGGTTTGATTTGGGGTCCAATCTTCGGCAGAGAATGGTATTTCGGATTCCGGTATATTTTGAATAAAGATTAACGCAAATAAAAAAAGGCACGCAACTTTCGATACGTGCCTTTTCTTATGAAAAAGATACTGACTATTGTTTCACAAACGGGATCGCGCCGAGATTTTTTCCGCCAAGTACAAAATTCAGATTGTACATACCGGCATTCAATCCTGCGATATTCATTTTGATCAGTTGATGATCCAATTCTGATGCTTTAAACGTAATAGCTCCTACTTCACGACCACTTTGATCAAACATGCGCACCAGGAGATCCTGGCGTGAACCAAAACCATGTCTGATTGACAACTCATCTGTGGATGGGTTTGGATATATGACATCCACATACTTGCTTAGTTCATTGTTCAGATCTTTTACTGCTGTATATCCAAGTGTATACAGTTGCAAAATTTCATCACTGGTCAAAGCTTTATTGTAAAGTTTCACCTCATCCAATGCACCATGGAAATACTGTCCGCCTTCAACCGGATTGTTACCCATGCCAAAAGGATTATCCGTTGCATTAAGTTTGGTTGCTACTGGTTTGCGGTTTACTTCAACACCATCAATGTAGACGATATCATCTACACCATCGTGTACCATCGTAACATACCACCAGAATCCAAGCACCAGTTCATTGCCATCACCAGAATCCATATCTGAAATGAAATTTGGAAACTGAGCATTGTTGCCATTTGTAGTCCATACAATCTTCAGGTGCTGTGGAAGTGATATTTTCCATCTTTCATTCCAGTGACCGAAATCCAGTACATACGCCTCAGCATCATTGAAGTTCTGACCATCAACGCGGATCCAGAAGCTTACTGTCGCATAATCAGAAATTAACTGAACTGCATTTGCTGCAAGAACAGAATCGCCATCGCCATCAAACACAATACACATGCCTTCTGCATTTGGACGGCCTGTCACAGTTTCAAATGTTGGATTACCACCGATCACACCGTGATTGAAATAGGGGGTAGCATCATTTGCATTTCCCTCAAACTTGTAATGCGCTACAAGACCCGGCTCACCCGTTTCAATAGGTGCAGTCGTAGATTCGGTAATGTCTGCAATCAACGAATTGTTACCTGAAAGATCGTATGCATACACTTCAAATGTATATAGTGTTTGTGGCTCAAGACCGCCGATAAATATGGAGGTGGTGGATGCATCGAGTGAATCAACATATGCACCATCTACAGAGACAACATATCCTCCAATACCGCCTTCATCCACAGAAGCATCCCATGAGAACACAACAGAGTTCGCACCTGCACTGATTACAAGATTGGTTGGAGCTTCCGGAGCAGTTGTGTCTGGTGATTCATCCATGCCTGTCACCAGGGTGATGAATGATGCTGCTGATTCATTGCCTGCCACATCCACTGCAGATACACCGAACTCATATGAAGTCAATGGCTCTAAACCTGAAACAGTAGCATTTGGTTCTTCTACAGTTTGCTCCAAAGTACCATTTACATACACATTGTAACCGGCGATTCCTGATTCATCATCGATAGAAGCAGACCAGGTAAGATCAACAGTCGTGAAGGTTACAGTACCATCCAGATCTGTTGGCGCATCAGGTGCTGTTACATCCGTTTCACCCGGATCAGCAGCCTGGGCAGCATAGAGTGCAGCTACTTCAGGACCTGTAAGTGCAGTATCATAGATCAGGACATCATCAATCTGACCATCAAAATAGGATCCGCCATCGATGATGTTGTAGCCTATCCCAAGATCATGCGTTGTATTGTTCAATAATCCAACCACATCTTTTTCATTTGCCAATACACCATTGACATAGATATAATCTTTAAGACCATCATGTACAAATGTAAGATGCGTCCAGTCACCGGGTACAAGCTCGTTTCCTGCACCTGCATCCATATCAGAAATGCCATTTTCATGATTGGTAGTCCAAACTACTTTACCATGTGCAGGTAATGATATCTTATAACGCTCCTGCCATCCACCAAGTGAAAGCAGGTATGCTTCACCATTTCCGGGCAGCGTATTCACATTTACCCAAAAGCTTACAGTAGCTAAAGGAGAATTTAATTGTGGAGAGTTAGCAGCCTCTACGTATCCATCGCCATCAAAATTGAGCGAATGGTTTGCCCTTCCAAAACGATCTGTACCTGCATGTACATCGTACAGTTCACCATGATTATGGTATGGAGAGTCATCAATCCCGTTTGCATTGAACTTATAGTCTGCCACTACATCACCCGGGAAAACCGGAAGTGTATGTTGTTCGGTGTACAGATCTGCAACTTCCTGGTCTGTGAGATCACGGTTGTAGATACGGAATTCATCAATCGAGCCATCTACATAATTTCCACCATCAATCGGGTTCCATCCGATTCCTAATTCATGTGTTGTAGAATTAAGTGCTCCACCTACATCCTTACTGGCTGCGAGGACACCATTGATATAGATCTTATCCTGCACCGGGCCATGAGATGCTACAACATGCGTCCATGTTCCTGGAACCAATTCATTTCCTCCACCGGCATCCATATCGGATATGCCACCTACATGATTGGTAGTCCACACTACTTTTCCATGAGATGGCAATGAAAGTTTCCATCTTTCTTGCCAACCCCCAAAGGACGCGAGATAGGCTTCACCATTTCCTGGCAGGGCATCAAGATTGACCCAAAAGCTAACTGTGGTATAATCAGAATTGTATTGGGTTGAATTTTGTACTTCTACATATGCTTCCTGCGTATCATCAAGTGTTACGGCATTATTAGCATATCCAAAGCGATCTGCTGTAAATGCAGCATTATAGGATTCGCCATCATTTCCAAACTGGCTCTGATCTTTGAGGTCTCCTGAAAAAGGAAGATCAAGTACAAGGGCATCAGGATCGATCACGGCAGTAGATTGCTCTGCATAAAGTGTAGCAACATCGCCCGCACTTAATGGATGGTTGTAGATCTCAAATTCATCAATCGAACCATTGAAGAAGTTTCCGCCATCCACAGCATTATAACCAATGCCCAGATCATGTGTTGTATTGTTCAAAGCAGTTCCTACATCTTTTGCATTTGCCTGTATACCATCAACATAAATGATGTCCTGGGTTGTACTATGAACGAATACGAGATGCGTCCATTTGCCGACCTCCAGTTCATTTCCGCCACCTGCATCCATATCAGATATTCCACCTGCATTATTAGTCGTCCAAACCGCTTTGCCATGCGATGGAAGAGATATTTTCCAACGTTCCTGCCAACCCCCGAAGGAGGCAAGAAATACCTCTCCGCTTGCAGGCAATTCATTTGGCTTCACCCAAAATGAAACAGAAGTCCAGGGAGAGTTAAGCTGGCTTGAATTGGCAGCAGTCACCTCTGTTGATGTGCCATCAAAGGAAGCAGCACGCTCACCAAAACCAAAACGATCTGTTGTAAACTCAAGGTGTTTTCCTTTTGCATGATTGCCAAATCCTGAACCATCGCGCAGGTTTCCACTGAAAGCATAGTCTGCTACTTCAGCATTCACTACCACAGGCGGTAAAGATTGTGCAGCATACAGATCAGCTACTTCAACATCGTTCAATGCTGTACTGTAGATGGTAACCTCATCAAGCGCACCATTGAAAAAATTCACACCATCGATTGGGTCGTAACCCATACCAAGGGCATGAGTGGTGTTGTTTAGGTTGCCGACCACATCTTTCATTGCTGCCAATGATCCATTGACATAGATCATATCCTGCGTACCTGTATGCACCATCACGAGATGTGTCCATTCTCCGGGAACCAACGCATGACCGTCACCGGAATCCATATCTGAAATCCCGTTTTCGTGATTCGTTGTCCATACGGGTTTACCATGCGCCGGAAGAGATATTTTCCAACGCTCCTGCCAACCCCCAAATGACATGAGGAACGCCTCACCATTCGCAGGTAATTCCTTTACGTTAACCCAGAATGCAACTGAAGTTACAGGTGTCTGTAGTTCAGGAATTGCATTTGCAACAAGATGATTAGAAGTACCGTCAAATGCATACGCTGGTTAGCTCTGCCAAAACGATCCTGTGTTAAAGATGCACCATGTACAGTTGCATCATTGTGATTCGGGGAACTGTCCTTTGCATTCCCGGTAAAAGAATATTCTGCCACTATCGTCTGTGCACCGGTACGCGGTATCACAAAAGCAAGCAACAAAAAAATGGGTAAGAGCAATTGGTAAATTCTTTTCATTATGCGCTATGTTTTTATTGTGAATGAAGTATGATTGATTAAATTATTCCACTATAAATTTTTTACAAACTGATTTTCCATCTTCTCGCACCAGCACGAAATAAAGTCCGGGTACCAGGGTTGAAATATCAATGGATTGCGTGCTTCCTGATACTACACCTGGCCTTAGGGCAATATGGCCTGTAGTATCAAAAATGGTTATCGTCGTATGCATGGGATTGACCGGATGATGAGAGGGAATCTCAATGGTCAAAGAATTTAATGCAGGGTTTGGGAAAAGGTTCATTTCTATTTTTCCTGAAAGGTTATCTCCACCGATGCCGGTGATCATATGACCGCTTTCAGCAGCCACAGAATCAGGATGTTGGGCAAAATCCAGGATTTTTATCTCATCCAGGACTCCCCTGAAATTATATGCAGGATCATCCGGAAGACGCTGTCCGATCTCAAGATCAACCGGACTGGCATTCAGTGGACCCGTAAAAGAAGTAAAGCTCTCAAGGCTGCCGTTGATATACAATATCATAAACCGGCCATTGTAGGTAGCAGCAATGTGATAATACTTGTCCTTTTCGAGCACCGTTTCTGAATCAAGATCCTTTACCGCACCGGTAGCATTTTTTAATGTCCATCTTACTTTACGGTCCGGTGTGACAGAAATCTTCCAGCGGTTTTCATAACTACCATGGGAAATAATAAATCTCTCCTTATCACCAAGCATTTGAGGTTGTGCAAACAAGGAAACCGTTATTCCATCTGTAAAATTCAGGACGGGATCATTGCTCACCCGTATGTGATCATTCACACCATCAAAGAAATAGGCTTCTGCAACATGTCCTAAAGAATCGGCTGTCAGTTTTGCTCCGGATACTGTCCCATTTAATTGATGACCGCTTATATCATTTGCATTTCCGGTAAATGGATACCATGCAATGATATCTCCCGAAAGGTCAAGATCGGTGTCGTACACAAATAATTTTACACTTCCTGAAGCGGATCCACCTCTTCCATCGTTCACGGTCAATTGAAGCGTATATATTCCTTCATTGTGAGGAGCAGCCCAGTTTACATCACTCCCGGATCCGCTGATAAATCCACCATTCACGGACCACATATACTCTATCGGATCATTGTTGCCATCTGTGACAAGGGCTGAAATGTGAATAGATCCATCCGGATGTGTATACCGAGATGAAACGGTGAGATCTTCTATCTGTGGGAATAGATTTATTTCTGTCACGACATCAATCGTGATCACTGCAGAATCTTTTTGCAGACTTTCATCTGTTACGAACAATTTTACTGCATAAGTACCAGGTACATCAGGAGCAATAAATTCTTCTTCGCGCTCCAGGCCGGATTTGGTCTCTCCTTCGAAAATATAAGTGTAGGTAAGGTCTTTTGTTTCCTGGTCGATTCCTTTTGCATACAGCTTTAGGGTATCACCCTTTTCAACTACTCTTTCCTTAGCAGCAAAAGATTGAACCCGTGGCGGATAATTGTATGCGACAGCACTTTGCAAATAATCAACTACAACCCCATTGATCAGCATCAGGTTATTTTTATGCGTGATCACACCACCGGCTGGTGCAAGTACAATTGACACTGCTTTATTTGCAGGAATTATAATCGATGAAGGTCCGGTGACCTGAGTTGCAAGGAAGCTTTCGGAAACAGCATCATAGATATCTATGGATGTATTTCCAACATCTATTGTTACAGATTTGGCTGATGTGTAAGGATTAAAAAGAAGGTAAGAAGGGTATGCCGTATCACGGAAAAAATCTGTTTTCAGCAGATCAATTTTTAAAATCTTTTCCTCGCTCGTTGTTTCAACAATAGCTCCGAGATACCCGATGGAGGACGTGCTGTACAAAGAAAGATTTGTTGCGGCCCAACCGCCTTTGATGGCATCACCCGTTGAAACAAGATCAAGCCCGGCATCTTTTTCACGAAGTGCTTCATATCCTATGACTCCCTGGGGATCATAGATATCACTCCATGTATGAGAATCCTGGTGAGAATCCGGCAAAAATCCGGGATACATCAACCTTGTCGCATTTGTAACATTGAGCATCCACTTTCCAATAGCACGGGCGAATCGCTTATCATACCGTACAAGAGGAGCTAATTGCCCTGCTTGTTGTATTCCGTTAAGCTGAAACGCATAATCATTCCCCGCATCATTTGCTTCTCCAACAAGTCCTGATACATCATTGCTGTTCCACTTTCCTACAATCGTTCCCCATCCGCGCAGCGGCCCACGATTAAATATCCAGAACAGCAGTTTTTCAATATTGTATTTCGTACCGATCTCTGCATTCATTTTGGCTGCAGCGTATGCTCCGTAAGGAAGTTGCAATTCGTAAGAAGGATTAGCCCCAAGGTTGATGAGATATTCCATACTCCATTCAGCCGCCTGCAGATAATTCCGGTCCCCATTTTGTCTGTATGCATTAAAAAGTAACCAGGTAAATGCACCTGCTGCTTCAGGTTCATGCACGCCATCCGGATTAGGGGTCATGTGTAGAAAATCCCAGGCGCGATAATCCATATTTGCTTTGGTCCACGGTGTTGTACTTCCACCCATCGTACGAACAGCCAATGCCATTCGATCTGCTATCAGTTTAAATTGATTCTGTGCATCGCCAACATTGCCATACAAATCATAAAGCTGGTAGAAATAAATATTAGGCATCATATCATACCACCAGTCCCCGCCACTGTGGCCGTTGATATTGTTGAGGTATAAATTCTCACCATTATTCTTGTTGAAATAATCCTGGCTCATCAGGATCCAGTTCATTCCATACTGATTTGTTTTGTCAACACCGGCCAGCGTAGCACCCACCAGCGAAGGCAATACATTGATGGCTTCACCATTGTTGTCGCTATTCGTTCCAACATAAGTGTCTAAACCAAAAGATGGATTCTCGGGGTAATTTGTTCCTTCATCACGGGTAAAGATCAAGGGTAGAAATTGCCCTGTACGATTGATATCATAAACAAAGGAATCGTAACCGGTTGCCACTTGCTTCCAGTCCCGGATATTGAATGGAGAGGGTTCGTTTGGCATCAATTCGATGCGCTGAATATTGATTTGACTTACCTGTCCTGACAGGATGAAATTCCCAATCAGAAATAAGGAGACAAGCAGACAGGTACGTAACATCGCAGGTCGTGGATTAATAGCCGGGATTTTGTGTCAGGTTTGGATTAAGATCAAGTTCAGTCTGTGGTATCGGAAAAACTTCATTTTTACCCTCAATGAAACCGGGCAGCACATCTTTTGCAATTCCCCATCGCACGAGATCAAAAAAACGATGAAATTCAAATCCCAGTTCTACTTGTCTTTCATGTCGAATCGCATCGATCAATGCCTGTTGATCCGTTGTAGTGATGGCAGGCAATGTTGTCGCGGGGTTTGCTGATTGCGCTCTTGCACGTGCTCGTACTTCTTCAAGAGGAATCAGTGCTTCAGCTGTTCTTCCAAGTTCTGCAAGGGCTTCTGCTTCCCACAGCAATACATCATCGTATCGTATAGCCGTATAATTGATTCCTCCATCTGCACGTTGTGAAACAGCCGATGTGTCCTGTAAGAATTTTCTTGGGCTTGCACCGGTTGATGCAAAAGATGCTTTGTATGTAGTGCCAAAATAAGGTTCATTTTTTCTGGCTACTGTAAAAAGCAATCTTGGATCACCCGCTTCAAATGCAGCTACATATTCCGGAGTGACTTCGGCAAATCCATACCCATCAATTTTTTTTGAAAGCCATTGCTGATTAAGATTATTACCTACCCCAAGTTCAAGATTGGCATGTTGTACTTCGAAAACAGACTCACTGTTATTCTGTGTGGAATCGATAAAATTGTTGCGGTAGTCGGCCTGCAATTGATACACGCCGAGTGCTTTGATTTCAGCAATCGTACTTACGACTGACTCCCATTGTTTGAGGTAAAGATGTGCTTTTGCTTTTAGCGCAAGAGCTGCACCTTTTGTTACGCGACCGACATCTGCCGCTCCGTAAGCCACAGGCAATAAAGCAGCTGCATCACCAGCATCAATTGCGACTTGTTCGTAAACTTTGGTTTGAGATGTCCGGGTTATCAATACTTCATCCGGTGTTTGAATTTTCAGGATGAGCGGAACATCACCAAATACCTGTGCAAGTGTAAAATGATAATAACCCCGCAGGAAAAGAGCTTCACCGATTACCCTGTTCTTAATCGTTTCGTCACCGGAGATCAGGGGTGTTTTTTCTATGACCGTATTCGCCTGTACAATTCCTGCATAGTTTAGCTTCCAGTAATCATTCAGCTCTTGTGTGGCAGCGGTTTGCTTGAATATATCTATATCAGCGATACCCGGTCTTGAACCATCCCCACCGACAACAGCTTCATCAGACGCAATCGTACCGAAAACCCAATAGTAATTGTTGTTTTCATTATTGATCAATAAAGGCCGGTATGCAACATTCACAGCCTGAATGGCATCCGTTTCAGTTTTGAAATAGGAATCTGCATCCAGTCGTCCCAATGGATCTTTGTCAAGCAGGTCCGTGCATGAAACACCCCAAAGCGAAACAGAAAGCAGAATGAGTATAAAATAGGAGTTGTGTTTCATGATCTTAGAATTTGAGGTTTGTGCCGATTAAAAATGTTCTTGGTGCCGGTACGGTTCCCCAGTCGATACCAACGGCAAGATCTGAGGACACATCATATCCTCGTGTATCATTGGTGTTGGCTTGTATCTCCGGATCTAGTCCGGAGTATTTTGTAATCGTCAGCAGATTTTGAGCGGATACATACACTCTCCACGAACTGATGCTTTTGCTTTTAATAATTCCTTTCAGATTATATCCGAGTGTGAGATTTCGCATACGCATGTATGACCCATCTTCAAGAAAGCGTGTAGAAGAACGCCGGTTTCTGTTGCGGTCATCAAGCGTTACACGTGGAATATCTGTATCAGTATGTGTCGGCGTCCAACGATCCAGGATTTTCTCATAGCTGTTGAATCCGCGCAATTGTGTTTCATAAGCAAAATTTCCATAGAGAAAATACACATCATTTCCCTGCACACCTTGAAATAAAACAGAGAGATCAAAATTCTTCCAGGAGAGGCTTGCATTTAATCCATATGTAAAATCCGGAAATGGATTTCCAAGATGAGCCCGATCTTTATCATCAATGATGCCATCCGCATTGAGATCAGCAAACTTTACATCACCCGGACGTGTGTCAACACTTTGAAAGGCACTGGCATCGATCTCATCCTGGGTCTGAAATATCCCGTCCATTTTGTACAGATAAAATGAACCTAACGGATAGCCGGGTTCAGTGCGTGTAAGCGGTCCGTCTGACAATCCAAAACCACCCAGTAAAGGCTCAGTGCCTGCAATGGAAAGAACTTTATTGTTTACGGTGGCAATGTTTGCTCCGATCTCATAATTCACGGCTGCACCTGAAGAGCGTAGATTAAGCGCGAATTCAAATCCTTTATTTTCAACCTTACCTGCATTGACATAAGGCGGATTGAAAGCTCCGGCAGTTTGAGGCAATGGCACCCTTACAAGAATATCTTCTGTTTGCTTGTTGTAATAATCGGCAGACAAGGAAAGACGGTCTTCGAGAAAGCTCAATTCGAGGCCCACATCTGTCTGTGTTGTGGTCTCCCATTTGATTTTATCATTTCCGGTTTCCAGTACCTGTGATCCGGTAGCGATCTGATCCCCAAAAGGATAAACCAGTATGCCCGTTTGTACTAATGAACTGAACGGATAAGTACCGATTTCCTGGTTACCAAGCTGGCCCCAGCTCGCCCTGATTTTTGCATGCGAAATGAAATTAAGTCCTTTAAAAAAGGATTCATCTGAAATGTTCCATGCAGCCGAAACAGCCGGGAAGGTTCCATATTTATTTCCTTTCCCAAAACGCGATGAACCATCCCTCCGCACTGATGCATTGAGGACATACTTGTTTTTAAAGTTGTAACCGACCTGGGCAAAGTAAGACAGCAGGCCCCATTCCGTGGCCACACCGGAAGCACTTACATCACCTACTTCAGCATTTACATTGTTGTCAATGAACCAAAGATTCTGATTGTTGGTAAGAAAATTATTTGCAGAAGCACCCAGGTAGTCGGTCCTGTTGTCAATGGCTTCCATTCCCAGAAGCAAACTGATATTGTGTTGTTCCGCTGCACCTAATGCGGTGTTATAATCAAGTGTATTGTTCCACACGAGGTTGCGATCTACAACATTGCCTCTTGTAAGCGATGTGGGATCATAGATGGCAGCAGACAATCGTTCTTTAAAAATGGTCTCACTCTGCATCAACAGATCCGTTCCCACATTGGTCCTGAATTTGAGATTCTTGAGGATGTTATATTCCCCAAAGACACTTCCAAATATTCTATATCGCTGAATATTCCAGTGGGTTGAATTAATGAATACAATTGGATTTGCATTTCCGTCTCCGAAGAGAAGCGGATCAGCAAGCAAGGCAGAAGTGTTGTTCCAGTTACCGTTTCGATCCTTTGGAGAAAATACAGGAGCAGCAATCAGTGCATATCGTATACCACTTAATTCATTTCCCGGGCCCGCACCATCACCTGAACTACCGATCACATCGCGATCAGCAAAGGAAAGAGAAATATTATTTCCCACTTTAAATCTTCCTTTACCAATGTCACCATTGAAACGAAGAAGATATTTATCAAATCCCTGGCCCCGGAACACCCCTTCCTGGTTGGAATATTCACCCATCAAATAAAAACTGCCATTGTCACCGCCACCTGATGCGGACAAAGAATGTCGTTGCATGGGAGCCGTACGAAATACTTCACTGAGCCAATCGATGTCAGGCAATGTATCCAGTATCGCCGGATCATAGAGTTCAAGTTGGCGGATCGGATCACGGAGTTCATTCGAATTGGTTATCGCTTCATTCCGTATCGCGAGATAGTCTGCTGCATTCAATAAGTCGGGAAGCCGGTTTGCCTCCTGGATTCCGTAATAGGAATCAAAGTTGAAAACCGGCTCGCCCTTCCGTCCCTTTTTGGTAGTGATGAGGATAACACCATTTGCAGAGCGGGCGCCATAGATCGAAGCAGAAGCACCATCCTTTAGTACTTCAATGGATTCGATATCTGCGATCGCAAACATGTTGATGTTACCCGTTGTGGGTATTCCGTCTATGATATAAAGTGGGTTGTTGTTACCAAGCGTTCCGGCACCCCGGATGCGGACTGCTATGTCATCACCGGGTGCTCCTGTGGCTTGTGTAACCTGTATCCCTGCCACCTGGCCCTGAAGCGCCTGGTCAAGGCCTGTCAGCGGGAGGTGCTCTATGTTTTTTGCTTTTACGGATGAGATGGCACTGGATACATTGCTTTTAATTTCCTTTTTATATCCAACTACAATTACATCTTCCAGCAATTTCTTGTCTGTCTCGAGGGTGATATCTATGACACTCCGGCCATTGACAGGGATCACCTGGGTGGTAAATCCTATAAAACTGACTTCAAGGACGGCATCGGGTGCGGCCTGAAGAGAATACAATCCATCAAAATCAGTGGAGGCCCCTACTGTCGTGCCTTGTACGATCACATTGGCACCGATCATGGGTTGTTGGTCCTCACCAGACCTGACAGTGCCGGTGATGGTAATGTCCTGACCATGCAGGGTTATTGACAGGATTGTCAATAAGAGGGTCACGGATAGCTTTATCTTATTCAGAATAGTGGTCGTCATGCAAATCAGATTTTAAAGCTATTCCACCTGTGTAAAAGAGGGAACGCATCAGCAGATGATACACACAGGAATGGTGAGTCCAATCTACGAAGAAGGGAACCAGGAAATCTGTACTTTAAGTGAAAAGAATGGTACTTTTATGAATATCTGCTTATTCACTACTTAAACGTGCTTATTATTATGAAGGTATATCAGGAGATCACACCGGTGACCGGAGATGATATTTTCGTGATCCTGGACTCAGTCAACAAAGGTTTTGAGTACCCGATTCACAATCACGCTGAATTTGAATTGACCATGGTGACGGGAAGTGCAGGCACACGCATTGTGGGTGATTCTGTCCTTCATTATGAAGATGAAGACCTGGTGTTGATAGGTCCATATCTTTTTCACAAATGGGATGATGAAGAAAAAAAAGGAACAGAAGAATTTCCCTGCAGGGTCATCACGATCCAGTTTGATATGCATCTGTTTGATAAATATTTTTTATCAAAAAAACCATTTGCATTGATGCGATCGCTGCTCAAATCTTCCGGGAGAGGAATTCGGTTTTTTGGATCAACAAGGGATGATGTGAAAAAGAGAATGGAAAAACTGACAATGCTTTCGGGTTTGGAAAGTGTTACTGAGTTTTTGTTATTGCTTGACCAATTGTCAAAATCAGTCGAAACCGAATTTCTTGCAAATACCGGTTTTAATGTCAACCTGGTGCAAAGCAATAGCAAGAGACTCAATGCAGCATATCAATATATTATCGCTCATTTTCAGGAGAGCACTTTAAAAATGTCAAATGTGGCTTCTCATGTTAACCTGGGTGATTCTGCATTCAGTCATTTTTTTAAGAAAGCGACAAACCGCAGTTTTTCAGATTACCTGATCGCCATGCGTATTGAATATGCCTGCAAATTGTTGCTCGAATCAGATGAACAGATAAGTCGCATTGCCTTTTTATCCGGGTTTAATAATATCGCCAATTTTAACCGCATGTTTAGAAAAGCACATCATGTCACACCGATCCGGTTCCGGAAAATTTACCAGGAGAAAAATAAATTCGACTGGAACAAACAAATCACACCGGGTCAGTTTATACCTGCAGGTGCGAATGGAAAGAATGCAGATAAGCCTTTGGAATACAGCACCCGATATGTCAGATCTTAAAATCTGGAACACGAAAAAATAATACCAGCACCATTAAGCCATGCCCTGCATGTGTAGCAGAACCTTTTTTCTTCTTTGTGTACTAAGCCTGTGCATTTCCTGTCAGCAAAACAATGACCGGAAAGGCCTCGTTTATTGGTCCTCCAGCAATCCGGAAGAAATAAAATTTGCACAACAGTATATTGATCAGTGGAATAAAAACAACACGTCTGCCCCGATTACTTTTCAACCCGTACCTGAAGGACAATCCAGTGAAGAAGTTATTCTTGCCGCAGTTGTAGGTAAAACAACGCCGGATATCTATTCCAATATGTGGCAAGGCGATGTGGAAGATTTTGCCCGTGCCGGTGTTTTGATTGCGCTGGATAGCCTGGATGGATTCATGGATTTTTTATACCAGCGATGTGATACCCAGGTCATTAAAGAAATCACATCCAACAATGGGCATATCTACCAGATACCCTGGAAGGTCAACCCCATCATCATGATGTACAATCCTGACATGTTCAATGATGCAGGTATAAAACAAGTGCCAAAAAAATATTCAGAATACATCAGTGCAGGTGGAAAAATTGCCTCTCATGCGGATCATTCCGGACTGGGAATTCATTGGCTTGGTATCAGCGAAGTAAGTCCGATTTGGTGGCAGCGGTTTTTCAATTTTCTTCCGCTCTACTATGCCTCTTCAGGAGGTGCACCTTTGGTGGAGCATGACAAAGCGGTATTTAATAATGAACATGGGGTGGGTGTTTTTACCTTTCTTCAGATTCTGTATACCAATGGCTATTTCCCGCGCGAGCAATTGAAAGGACAGAGTGACCCATTCCTGGCTTCACGAGTTGCATCTACATTTACCGGTCCCTGGACGATTGAGCAAAATGAAAAATTCAAACCGGAAGGGTTCAGATTTGAATTTGATTTTATGCCGGTACCGGATACCATGACAGGCCCGGTTTATTCCTATGGTGATCCAAAGAATATGGTCATCTTCAATACCTGCACCGATCCCCAGGGTGCGTGGAAATTTCTAAGCACCATGTTGACAACGGAAGCGGATAAAGATTTTCTAAAATTATCCGGCCAGTTTCCGAGGCGAAAGGACATAAATACAAATCCATTATTTCTTGCGTATCTCGAAGCGCATCCAAAACTTATTCCTTTTGCTGCGCAAACGAAATACTTGCGTGGCATGGATTCTGAGCCTTATATGAAAGAAGTGCTGGATATTATTTCGCAGGAATATGAAGCATGTGTGGTGTATGGTAAAAAAACACCCGCGGAAGCAATTGATGATGCCGCAAAAGCCGTAAACCTGTTATATCAGTAAGTATTAATGAGCAAAGGAAAAACAGACAACAGAAAATCCTTGTCATTGGACAATATGTCCGGTGAAAAGAAGGGATGGCTTTCCTCCTACCTGCTTGTCTCCCCCTATATGATCCATTTTACGGTGTTTGTTTTATTTCCGGTAGGGTTCTCTCTCTTTCTCACTTTTCATGAATGGAACATTATAGGCCCTATGAAATTCGTAGGCTTATCCAATTATGAGAAATTAGTGCAGGATCAGTTTTTTCTAAAATCAATTCGCAACACACTTGTTTTTCTTGCGATCCATATCCCGCTCCAAATTGTGATTGCCCTGGGTCTTGCATCCATCCTCAATGAAAAGATCTGGTTCAGGGCTTTCTTTCGCGGTGCATTTTTTATGCCCGTTGTAGTATCCGGCGTTGTGGTAACAATTTTATGGCAACAACTTTATGGCTATGAAATGGGATCAATCAATACATTCCTGATGCGTATCGGGATAAAGAAAATCGGTTGGCTGATCGATCCTTTTTGGGCCATGCCGGCAATCGCGATTATGGCTACCTGGAAAAATGTGGGATTGTATATCATCCTATTTCTTGTCGGTCTTCAATCCGTACCCAGGTCTCTTTATGAAGCCTCTGAACTTGAGGGTGCAAGTAAATGGCAGCAATTCATATATATCACATTACCGGGCATCAATCCAACCATTTTCATGGTGGTTATTCTTTCTACCATCAGTGGGTTTTCACTGTTTATAGAACCCTATGTGATGACAGGCGGAGGTCCACTCAACAGCACATTATCATCCGTGCTTTATATTTATAAACAAGGGTTCTTTTATTATCACATGGGATATGCAGCTACAATGGGATTTGTTTTCGCATTGCTTATCCTGCTGGTTGTGTTTTTGCAGCGTCTCACTATCGAAAGAAATAAGGCATGAAAAGACCGATTGCCTACATCCTGCTTTGCATTTTCGCATTTGCCTTTCTGTATCCGTTTTTGTGGATGATCAGTGCCTCGCTGTCTGAAGAGCGAAGTATAAAGGATATAGTATTCACCCCTGTCAATTTTACTTTTGATCAGTACGTCAAATTATTTGAAAGCATTCCTATCCTGGGATCGCTGATCAATAGTCTTATTGTTGCAACGTCAGTGACGGCAGGTGTTTTGGTGTTTGGGTCCATGGTGGGATATGCGTTGGCACGACATACATTCAGGGGAAGAAATCTGATCTTCTATTTGATTTTATTTACCATGACCCTGCCGTTTCAATTGACCCTTATACCCAATTATATATTGATGGTAAAATTTGGCTGGACCAATTCTTTTGCCGCATTAATCATTCCCTCAGTACTCAACGCATTTGCAATCATCCTCTTCAGGCAACATTTTTTATCCATTCCACAAGATCTGATTGATGCTGCAAGGATCGATGGATGCGGCGAGCTGCGAATCATTTTCCAGGTACTGTGGCCCATATCTGTTCCTACTTTAATTACCGTAGGGATCATTACGTTTATGACCTCCTGGAATGAAGTGTTGTGGCCCATCATTGTCATCCGGAAGGAAAGCCTGATGACAATGCCGCAATTGGTGACCCTGTATGCTGTAGGGGGAAGAGCATTAGGTCAGATCGGTATGAAACTGGCAAGTGCAACCATGCTCGCTATGCCGATCATGATAGCGTATTTCATTTTTCAAAAATATTTTATCCAAAGTATGGCCAGTTCAGGTCTGAAAGAATAATAAAATCCGGTACTATGTCAATACAACGTTTACCTGTACACTTTGATGCGGATCCGAAAAAAGTCATCCTGCTCTACCTCGATCCGGGAGAGTCAGAACGGCTTGGACGATTTTCAAATTTTGTAAGCAATATGTCGGATGATGAAGCTGAAACATTTTATCAAGAAACGGTTTCATTGTTTGGGCACCGACACAGAAAATTAAATGAAACTGTTTTGGAACATGCAAGAAGGGGGCATGCATCACTAAACAATGCGTTTGATTTTTCTGAAAAGCAAAACCTGGTTTTCGGATCATTCCTCACAAAGGAATATTCTGTTGAGGCCGCAGCACTTTTTAATCCATCGATTGTAGCACATCCCGATCAATCCGGTTTGGCTGCCGGTGAAACACGGTTCGTTTTATCACTTCGATCTGTAGGAGAAGGTCACATATCAAGTGTAGGATTTATGGAAGGGGTGATTGATGCCAAAAACCATATCCGTTTTACATCGCAGGGTCCGTGGCGTACACCGGGTAAGCGGATCTTGCCGGAAGGGGGCGATGATGATCATTACGATATTGTTTTTGACGATGATATTCCATTACCTGAAAGAGTGATATTCCCACAGGCAAGAAGTGAATCCATGGGCATAGAAGATCTGCGCCTTGTAAAATTCACGGACGGTGATACATCGAAGTACCTGGGAACATATACCGCTTACGACGGCAAATCAATCCTGTCCAAAATGATGGAAACAGAAGATTTCAAACACTTCAGGATCCGCAAACTCAAAGGAACAGAGATTGATAATAAAGGCATTGCTTTTTTTCCGCGCAAGATCAATGGGCAGTATGTAGTGAGTTCGAGACAAGGCGGGGAAAAGCTTACGATCATGCGATCGGATGATTATATGACATGGAATCACAAAGACCCGCTTCAACAACCAACAAGAGGATTCGAACTTGTGCAAATCGGAAATTGTGGTTCACCAATTGAAACCCCTGAAGGATGGCTCATGATCACTCATCATGTTGGTCCGATGCGTCGATACACCTTAGGAGTTACGTTGCTTGATCTGGATTATCCACACAAAGTGATTTCTGTATTGGATGCGCCATTGATGGAGCCCCTTGAAAGTGAACGTGAAGGTTATGTTCCGAACGTTTTATATACCTGTGGATGGATGCAGCATGGCAGCAATATTCTTGTACCCTATGCGATGTCCGATGTAGCGTGTGGATTTGCTTTATTGGATTCCAAAGAAATTCTGGACCGTCTTTTAAGGAAAAATAAATGAAGCCGGATCATATAAAGCAAAATGTAATACATACTTTTTTAAAGGGTATCTGCATGGGTATAATTGCAATGGCTTATATGCAGTGTACACCGGCAGTTCCAAAAACACATGATGTTTCGCATTATGCAGTGAATACATCACACCTCGATAAATTGTATGAAGTAAAACAAGTTGAAGGGAAAGAGGTAGGGATCATCCATATTTATGCGGAGTATCCGGATTATCATTGGGTGGGGGATGTTGATGAAGGAATTGCCTGTGTGGACGATGTGTCAAGAGCTGCCGTCTTTTATTTGCGTCAATATAAGAAGACATCTTCAAAGCAATACCTGCAAAAAGCTACTATGCTTTTGAAGTTTATTCAGGGCATGCAGGCTGAAAACGGATATTTCTACAATTTTATCTGGCCTGACGGGACGATAAATAAAACCGGATCTACAAGTGAGGCGATTCCCTCCTGGTGGTCGTGGCGTGCACTGTGGTGTTTTGGGGAAGCCATAGATGTTCTTGGCAGCAATTCATTTTTTGCAAAAGAGATCATCAGCCAGCGCAATGTCCTGGTGAATGCAATGCTTGACGAACGCTCATTTTTTTCAACCAAAACGGATACAGCCGGTGGCATGACCATCCCGCTTTGGCTGCCAAAAGAAGGGGCAACAGATCAATCCTCAATTATCTTACTTGGATTATCGACTGCTTATGATCAACAAATTTTTAAAGGCGACCAGGCTAAAAGGTATGTAGTCAGTATGCTGATGAACCATCTCGCAGATGGTATCATGATGATGCAGATCGAAGAACCCGGAAATATGTGTGACGGTGCATTTCTAAGCTGGCGCAACCTGTGGCACGCATATGCAAATCTTCAATCCTATGCATTACTTACTGCTTCAAAGACACTGGAAGATCCACACATGGAATCACACGCCTTGTATGAACTCAACACCTTTTATCCGGTGGTGTATCAAAGAGGATATCTTGAAAGTTTCTGGATACAACGCAAAGGAAGACAAGTGAAAGTATATGAACTTAAAACGGTCCCCCAAATTGCATACGGAATAAGGCCGATGGTATTTGCGTGTATGAAAGCATATGAACTGACAGGAGAACAGAAATATAAAACACAGGCACAACAACTGGCAGCGTGGTTTACAGGTCAAAATCCGGCTCACATGCCGATGTATGATCCTCTTACCGGTGTTGGTTATGACGGATTGTCGGGACCGGGACAAATCAACCGTAATGCGGGAGCGGAGTCCACGATTGAAGCTTTATTAACCATGCAAATCCTGGATGAAGATTAGTATTAATTGAATGCACAAAAGTTAATTTCAGATTTTATGATTTATCTTCTCTTTTGATATGGCAGAAGTAATCGTCAGAAATTTATTCAAGCGTTATGGTGAAGTAGAAGCCGTATCAGATTTGTCATTGGAGATCAGGGACAAGGAATTTGTTGTCTTATGTGGCCCGTCCGGATGTGGAAAGTCTACTACACTACGTATGATAGCAGGCCTTGAAGAAATTTCTTCCGGTGATCTTTTGATAGGTAACAGGAGAGTAAACTCAGTCGCTCCCAAAGACCGGGATATTGCGATGGTTTTTCAGAACTATGCATTGTATCCGCATATGACGGTTTTTCAAAACATGGCCTTTGGATTAAGGCTTAAGAAAGTACCGCAAAAAGAAATTGATCAAAGAGTCGAAGCGGCTGCAAAGGTTGTTGGATTGGAACCGTTTTTAAAACGGAAACCGGGCACACTTTCCGGCGGTCAACGGCAACGTGTTGCACTTGGTCGTGCTATTGTAAGAAATCCAAGCGTCTTTCTTTTCGACGAGCCATTGAGCAACCTGGATGCAAAATTGCGTGTCCAGATGCGCATGGAGATATCAAAGCTTCAACGCAAACTGGGTGTGACCACCATCTATGTCACACATGACCAAACAGAAGCAATGACCATGGCGGACAGGATCGCAGTAATGAAAGACGGAGTGTTGCAACAATTTGACACGCCGATGAAAATGTATAATGAACCCGCCAATCTTTTTGTAGCAGGATTTATCGGTAGTCCAGCCATGAACCTGATCCAGGGAGCAATCACGGACAATACATTTTTTGCTGATGCAGGGCAGATAAAGATATTGATTGATGGATATGGTCCTGCATTGAACGGGCCTGTCGTAATTGGTATCCGTCCCGAAAACCTGCACGCAGAAAACGCGTTACATATTCGTTCGTATTCCGGCATCGAGGTCACACCGGATACGATCGAGCCAATGGGAAGTGACAGTTTTATGTATTTCAGGGCAGGGGATCAAAATGCGATTGCCCGGCTGAGACCGGAATCAACGATTACCACCGGCAATCCCACTACTCTATTTATAGACAGGAGTAAACTGCACTTTTTTGATCCGGGTACAGGGCATCGAATTATTTAGGTAGTATCTTCATTTTGAAAGCACAACTGCAGATAAAGAAAGATTTTATTAAAATGACGATTGCCATAGCTTTGGATATTTTCTCCCTTCAGGCATCTGAAATCGCCGTTCCATCGAAATTGCTCTTCTGTTTTTTATAATTCAGTTACTTTGCCCCTCTTACCATTCTATCATTTATTACGTATGAAAAGTTCTTGGTTTACTATTCTTTCTGCAACAGGAATCATGTTGTTGACTGTGTCAATTTTATCCGCCCAGGAAAACAAATTCGAACAACTGGGTTCGTTGTTGCCCACCCCAAATGATATCCGATCCGCAAGTGGTGCCCCGGGTCATGCATATTGGCAAAACCGCGCGGATTATAGTATCGATGTTCGGCTGGATGACAAAAAACAATCCATCACCGGGAAAGAAACGATTACGTATCGCAATCAGTCACCTGATCCACTTTCTTATTTATGGTTACAACTGGATCAAAACAACATGGCACCCAATTCAGATTCATATTCAACCTCCACCAGCAGCCTGGATGCGAGGGTTTCTGCATCAAGCCTGGCCCGCTTTGATCACCGGGATGATCGGGGGTATAATATTGAAAAAATAACCACCGTCACAGGTGTACCACTTCCTTTCACGATTAATAAAACCATGATGCGCGTGGATCTTCCACAAGCAATTGCACCTGGTGGCGTTTATTCGTTCAAAGTAGAATGGAATTACAATATCAATGACCGGTTGAAAGAAGGTGGACGCTCCGGGTATGAGTATTTTGAAGCCGATAGCAATTATCTATACACCATCGCACAGTTTTTCCCCCGCATGTGTGTTTACAATGATATTTATGGCTGGCAAAACAAACAGTTCCTTGGATCCGGAGAATTCACAGTTCCTTTTGGAGATTATGATGTTCGTATCACGGTTCCTGCCGACCATGCAATAGCAGCAACCGGCACATTGCAAAATGCAAAAGATGTGTTGACGAAAGAACAGCAGGAGCGAATGGTAAAGGCACATGCGAGTTTTGAAACACCTGTGATGATCATCACACCCGAAGAAGCATTGAAAAAGGAATCACAACGTAGTCGGGATGAAAAGACGTGGAATTTTAAAGCCATGAATGTCCGTGATTTTGCATGGGCCTCTTCAAGAAAATTTATCTGGGATGCGATGGCTGTCCGCCAATCATCCGGACCGGAAGTGATGGCGATGTCAATGTATCCCAAAGAAGGAAATCCATTGTGGCAAAACTATTCCACCAAAGTGATAGCCCATACCCTGAAATGGTATTCACATTATACATTCGATTATCCATACCCGGTTGCTTGGTCCATTCATACCAACCGGATCGGAATGGAATATCCAATGATATGCTTCAATGGTGGAAGGCCCCAGGCGGATGGCACATATTCAGATAATACCAAGTATGGCATGATCTCAGTCATCATCCACGAAGTAGGACATAATTATTTTCCCATGATCGTCAACTCTGATGAACGTCAATGGGCCTGGATGGATGAAGGCATCAATACATTCGTTCAGTTTCTCACCGAACAACAATGGGAAAGAGATTATCCTTCCGGTCGTGGTGCGCCGTATAAGATTGTGGATTACATGAAATCGGATCAGAAGAATCTTGAACCGATCATGTCTAATCCTGAAAATGTCCAGCAATTGGGCAGTAACGCCTATGGCAAACCTGCAACAGCACTCAATATCCTGCGCGAAACTGTAATGGGACGTGATCTGTTTGATAAAGCATTCAAGGAATATGCCACGCGTTGGAAATTCAAGCAACCAGCACCGGCAGATTTTTTCAGAACACTGGAGGATGCTTCAGCCGTGGACCTTGATTGGTTTTGGCGGGGATGGTTTTTTACCACACAGCCATGCGATGTTGAATTGTCCGATATCAAATGGCAAAGGGCGGATATGTCAGTTGATACAACCCTGCTTACAGGAGATGAAGCGTTTTTAAAAGATAATCCACAAGGGTATTCATCAACACTCAACCGCGAATCCATTAAACAAACGCAGGATGAAATTGATACTACACTTAGAGATAAATACACAGATGTAACGCCTCAGCAAAACGCGAAGGAAAATTATGATGCGTATGTCAAAAATCTTTCACCAGAAGAAAAAGCAGTTATAGATAAGGGACAAAATTATTACACACTCACGTTTAAAAACAAGGGTGGTTTGATCATGCCCATCATTATGAAATTTGTTTTTGAAGACGGCACCGAACAAGTAGACAGAATACCTGCCGAAATTTGGCGAAGAAATAATGAGGAAGTTTCCAAAGTGTTTATTACAGACAAGGTGGTAAAGCAATTTATTCTGGACCCTTACCTGGAAACTGCGGATATAGATCGAAGCAACAATACATATCCCACGCAGCAGCAACTTTCACGATTTGAATTATTTCAACAACAATCAGGCAGAGGACGAACGCCGCCGGGAAGATCGTAGGAAGTTAGCTGCAAGCAGACGTTTTTAAATTTTGCTCTTTGCCACTTTTTGGTGCAGCTCATTGACCATCATCAATCCTGCTGATCCATACCATGGGTGTAACTCCATCACCAGTCGTCCTGCCTGGATCGCCGGATCCGTTTCGGTCAATGCTTTTGCTTCTTCAATGGTGGCAACATTGAATACATAAATGCCGCGGACATCGCCTTTGTCCAGAAAAGGTCCTGCTACTACCAGCTTTCCTTCATCTGCCATCCGTTTGATGTTATCCAGGTGCTTACGCATCAATTGTGCGGTTTCCGTGGAATCCTGATTTCGGTTTGGTCCTGCTTTCAGGAACGCCATCACGTAGCGACGCATACCATAATCATCTGCACCAAGTTGCCTGGCTAGTGTTGAATCAAAACTGATTACAGACATTGATTCATCTGCTTTCCTTATTTCATTCTGAGCATTCAAATAGTCAGTCTGAAAACAAAGGGATAAGTATACCAGGGCGATTGTAACTATGATTTTCATTTTTTAAGGCTTAGAAGTCCGAAGATAAAAAAGGGGATGGGAAGGCGGAAGGGGAGGTGGGGTGAGCAAAAGAGAATAAGTAAAAAATTAACATAAAAATGGGTCACAAATCGGTTCCTGAATACATTAAGTTTTAGTTTATAACTGTTAACCTCTTTTTATTTTTTATACTCTATAAAATTTTAAAATATGGCATTCTCAAAATCCTATTTGTACCCGGAAAAAGATCGTATCACGAGTGGTTTTTTTAAGGCACAGGGCCATGCTGCCAGATTGATTATCATCCGGAAATTGGTAAAAAACGGACCTAGTACAGTCACTCAACTCAGTAAGGATCATTTTATATCCCAGGCAGCATTATCAGTGCATTTACGCATTTTAAGGAAGAGTCATCTGGTAACATGCATTGAAAAATTCCCATATTCCATTTACACCATCGACAAAAAAAATTTAAAGATTGCAAGGAAATTGATGCGTGACTTTTTTGCGGATCTTTAGAAAATTGCCATTCACTATGAAGCCTGTAAATATTACGTTATAAACGAATAGTTTTAGTTTATAACTAAGGCCTCAAAATTTCGATTTTATACCCACACCTTCCCCCAATTCCTTTATTTTTATCCAATGACTCACTATCTGTTAAATAGCTGATAAATTTGACATAGACTTGATCGATTTGTTGGGAAATGTATCGGTAAAACAAACCGGCAACATTGCAAATAAAAACAGTTTGGATATTAAATTTATCCCGCAAGACAAATACCTGGTAAAACTGACAGACAAATCAGGGCATACTTCGATTAAAATGTTTTCCAAAAGATAACAACGACAAAAACTATATCATTCAAGTTTTGATTTCCTAAAAACCAAAATCGTGAAACTAAACCACCTTCGTCCAATGCTCTGGACCCGCGAATTAAAAGAGTCCATCGATTTTTACACTGCTATTCTTGGTTTTACGTGTGGGGAGTACAACGAAGATTGGGGTTGGGCAGCATTACATCGGGATGATGTTGAAATCATGTTGGCAGTTCCAAATGAACACACCCCGTTTACAAAACCAGCTTTCACCGGCTCACTTTATATCAATACTTCAAATGTGGATTATTGGTGGGAACAATTAAAAGATAAGGTGAAGCTATGTTATGATATCGAAGATTTTGAATACGATATGCGTGAATTTGCATTCTATGACAATAATGGATACCTGATTCAGTATGGACAGGAAATCGGGGGAGGAGAAGAGTAGGCTCATTCATTTTAATTAATCACAACAAGTAGAACATGCAATCAAAAGCAGTCACCGTAGATGAATACATAGACTCCCTTCCCGAAGACCGGAGAAAGATTATCTCGCAGATGCGCAACGAGGTAATAAAAAATCTGCCAAAGGGATTTAAGGAAAATATGGCCTATGGTATGATAGGGTATTGTGTCCCGCATTCATTGTATCCACCCGGGTATCATGTGGATCCAAAACAACCTCTCGGATTTATGTGCATTGCTTCGCAGAAAAGTCACATCGCACTCTATCACATGGGGATCTATGCCAATGAAAAGCTCCTGAAATGGTTCCAGGACGAATGGAAAAAAGTATCCACCAAAAAGCTTGATATGGGCAAAAGTTGCATCCGCTTTAAAAAAGCAGAAGACGTCCCGTTAAAATTGATTGGAGAGTTGTCAGCAAAGATCACCCCGCAGGAATGGATCGACATGTATGAAAAAGCCTTGCCTTCAAAACGCTAAAAGCTCTTGGAACACATTTTGTATAGAAAACTTGCATGCATGTACGGAGCTATTTTCGTTTTTTGGTAGTCATTACCCTATTAATCTATGGTACCAACGGCTATGGCCAAATCGTCAATATTGAAAAGAAGCGCATCGCCGATGATTCAACAGGTTGGTTCGGAAGCGCAAACATCAATTTCTCCGGATCAAGGTCCACCAAATCCTATCTTGCTTTTTCATCAGGTACCCTTCTTGAATACAAGTCAAAATCGAACAAAGATCTCTGGCTATTTATTACCGATCTGAGTATCATAAGCGCAGAGCAACAAAAATTTTCAAACTCAGGCTTCGGACATCTTCGTTACAATCACAAGTTTGGCAAGTCGGTCCGATGGGAATTTTTCACCCAGCTCCAATACAATGCCCTGACCAAGATCAACAGGAGAGTTATTGCCGGAACTGGCCCAAGGTTTAAGCTAACCCAGTTTGAGAGAGCCCGTTTTTACCTTGGGATTGCATACATGTATGAGTATGAAGAAGACATCGACCCTTTCCTGGTCCACCGGGATCATCGTATGAGCAGCTATTTTACGTTTACACTTAGCCCGGAAGAAACCGTGACTTTTTCGAGCACTACATACGGTCAGCCCCTGCTTGCAGACTGGAAGGATTTCCGCATAAGCAATGAAACAACCCTTTCGCTGGAGATTTCCAAGAAGCTGACACTCAATTCAAATTTTAAATACGCCTTTGATTCAAGGCCTCCTGACGGTGTTCCACATAATATTTACTCATTTTCCAATGGTCTTGAGCTTACGTTTGGAAAGTAAGTCGATATCTTCAAATTTCTAATGTGTTAAAATTTTATTAAAATACGAAACACTTCGTACTAGAAGAGGCAGATTCCCTATTATTGTATACGAAACACTTCGTATTACAATATGACAAATGAAATAAGACCCACCGATGGCGAACTGGAGATCCTCCAGATCCTTTGGAAAAACGGCCCGTCGACTGTAAGAGAAGTCAATGACCTGCTCAACCATGTGCAGGACAAATCCATTGGCTACACTACGACACTCAAGATCATGCAGATCATGTTTGAGAAAGGCCTGCTTCTGCGCGATGATGCACAACGGACACATATTTATTCCGCTGCCGTACGTGAAGGCAAAATTCAATCTGCCCTGCTTGATCGTTTTCTGAATGCGGCATATAAAGGTTCAGCTTCCAAACTTGCACTGCAACTTCTGGGTAATCACAAAACTACACCGGACGAACTTGCCGCTATCAAAGCATTGATTGATCAACTCGAAAAAAATAAACCATCATGAACCTGTTATCTCATTGGATGCAATCTGACTGGAGCAAAGCACTGGGCTGGACATTCGTCCATTCACTTTGGCAAATCGCAGCAATAGGATTAATCCTGTATATCGTACTGCGATTAATACCGGGCAGAAGTGCACATGTTCGATATACCATTTCAACCATGGCCATATGGATGATCGTATTGATGGCTTTATCCACATTCATCATCATGCTTCCGGAATCAAAGCCTGTCTCTGAATTTGCAGGTCAGCTCATCGTGGTAAAAGTGGAAGGTGGCCACACTCTTGCAGAAAGAATATCGATGTGGCTGGAATCCCGAATGCCAATGATGCTATCCATTTGGCTCGGAGGTGTGATCATCCTGATGCTTCGACTTGCGTTTAGTCTTGCATGGGTGCAGCATATGCGCACAACATCAACTCCACATGCCCAGGTACAACAGACGGTAAACAAGTTGATTCATAAACTGCGGCTTCGTATCAATCCGCTTGCATCTGAATCAGGTTTCGTGTCATCTCCTGTTACAATAGGTCATCTTAAACCGGTCATACTTTTTCCGATCGGTATTATCAATCAATTGACACCACAGGAAGTGGAAGCGGTCCTTACGCATGAGTTAGCACACATTGTCAGAAGAGATTATTTATCAAATCTGATTCAGTCTTTCATAGAAACACTTTTCTATTATCATCCTGTCACATGGTGGATATCAAATAAAGTCAGAACCGAACGCGAAAACCGTGCTGACGATCTGGCGATATCCTGGTGCGGTGATCACCTGGGCTATGTAAAAGCACTGATCACAGTCCAGGAAATGGAACTCGGCGCAAGCCCCGGATTGGCCATTGGCTTTGCTTCCGGAAAAGACGCCATGCTGACACGTATTCAACGCATTCTTCATATCCCGTATAAAAATCATAATCAAATGGAAAAAGCAGTTCTGCTCAGTCTTTGTTCAATTTTCTTCTTTGGCTTTACCCTCAATAGTCATACAACACCAGAAAATAAAATGGGCAGTAAAACGCCAGCTACCGAAATTGTAAATGTCGTTGCGACAATTCGTGACTCTGTTCCATCACAGGGTACGTATACGATCCACAAGAAAACAGACGATAAGGATATCAGCATCCGGGTAAAAGATGGTGACATCAAAGAATTAAAAATTGATGGAAAAGAAATTGCACCTGATCAATTTGATCAGTATGATCTTGTCATAAGTGAATTATTTGGCGAAATGGATGCACCCCCTTCAATGGAAGACTTTACGTATACCATGCCCGCCATGCCTGCGATGCCTTCAATGCCATCGATGAATTATAATTATTCATACACCATGCCCGCCATGCCACCGATGCCAGGAATGCCCGATATGCCTGCCATGCCGGGAATGCCCGATATGCCTCCTATGCCTGATATACGAATAGGTCATTTGTTTGGAGAAGGCATCAACCTGGAAGGTATGCAAGGAATGGAGCTGGATCACCTGATGGAAGGTAGTTTGGGAAATCTGATGATGTTGTCAGATACAAGCGCTCCGGGAACATCAAAAATCATCATCATCAGGGACGGAGATTCGACCATCATCATGCGTCCTTCCATCGGAATGAACTGGTCTGAAGGAGCACCTGCTATAGCATACGGATATAACAACATCGATAAAGAAGCATGGAAGGAGCAGGAAAAGGAATGGAAAGAACAGGAAAAGGCGTGGAAAGAACAGTCAAAGGAATGGAAACAAAACTGGGAAGAAAACGCCGCACAGTGGAGGAATGCATGGCGCGAACAGCAGGAATCAATGAAAGATGAACAGGAACACATGCGTAATGAAAGGCAGATGCAACTGGATGAAAGAGAACACATGCGCGATGAAGATCAAATGAAAAGAGATATCGAGTTACGCGTATATGGTCTGAATGACAGAGCAATGGATCAAACACGCGCTGCAGAGGAACTGGAGAGACATCTTGCACAGGGCTCCGGTGGAGAAACCCGTGTATATGGATTTATGGCTCCTTCTCCAAGAATGGGTATGACCGAGTCAATGGTAGAAGAAGGCCTGGTGAGCCCCGGAGAAGAGGCAGACGTAGTGCTTACACCGGACAAACTGAAGATCAATGGAAAGAAAATGCCAGATGAAGTGCACCAAAAATATCTCAGCATGTATGAAAGGCAACAGGGAGTTGAGCTTTCCGGCAAATCCCGGGTTGAGTTCAAAACCAAAAGCCGCAGAACTATGTAATTCGTCCTGTGGATTCATCTATCTATCGAATATCAAACAAGCCCACTTGATACCCGCACGTTAGAACCCTATCTTTAAAAAATATCAAACCGTTTAAAACCTAAATCAATCACCATCATTATGAAACAGGTAAGTTTACTCATTGCACTTTGCGCACTACTCAGCATGTCGGCTTCGGCCCAGACAACAACCGTTGATAAGAAAGAGAAACGAATTACGATCACGACGACCAAGGTAGACGAGAATGGAAAGGCTGTTACTGAAACATGGATTGCCGAAGGCGACCAACCAGAGCAAATTCTGGAGAAAATGGTAGTCACACCTGAGGTTCTTGAAAAGGTGAATTTTGACAAAGCAGTCAAAGAGGAAAATGAAGAGCGTCTGTTCCTCATCCGTCATGCAGGAGATGATACAGTGATTGAAGGCAAGCTAAGTGATTTAGGAGAGCTGAATCACGATGGCGACAAGATGGAAAAAATCATCATCGTGACAGACGATAATGGCAAGAGTGAGCAGAAAGTGATCATTCATGGAGCACCCGCATATGCTAAAATTTGGTCAAGAGGTGGTGATGAGCGCAACAAGAGCAATTGCGCTGCCCTTGGTGTTTATGTAAATTATGACAGCGCAGAAGGTTCAGTTATCACTTCCCTGATTGAAAATGGAGGAGCGAAAGATGCAGGACTGCAGGCAGGTGATGTGATCAATAAAATCGATCAATACGAGATCACTGATTTTCCATCTTTGCATGAAGCCCTGTCACATTATGTATCCGGTGATGTTGTAGTTGTTCGTTTTGTAAGAAACGACAAGAACCAAAAAGTAAAAGTCGAACTGAAGGATTGGGCACAATTGCCAGGCCACGAATGGCGTGCACGTACAGATTGCGGTCACCCTGCAGAAGCTGAAGTGATTGTGGATGCAGCCCAGGGACCTGTAGAAGGGCCAACAGGTACACCGAATATTCAGCCGCTTCAGTTACAGGATGCTCAAATATTTCCAAATCCCACAGATGGTGTATTTGCCCTTTCATTTAAAACCGAACCTGGCCCGTTAGCGATTTCCATTACAGATGTAAATGGCAAGGTGGTGTATCATGAAAACAATGACAATACCTCTGGCACCTACAATCGTGAAATCGATTTGAAAGGAGCTCCGCAAGGCAATTATATTATCTCTGTAAATCAAAGCGGCAAGATTTTCACACAGCAGATATCAAAACAATAATAAAGAACTTTCATACTTAATATTTTCATATATCTGGAACCGGTAGTGTATAGCTGCCGGTTTTTTTATGCCCCAGCCCCTAAAGGGGCATTTGGATTTTTACTTTTGTGTTTGTAAAAAGATATGACAATCAATGAGCACTAAATTCTAAAATCCAAAATTTAAAATACTTATGTCACGTGGACTTTCAACTATCGCCCTTCTCATCCTTTCTAATATATTCATGACCCTCGCCTGGTATGGTCATCTTAAGTTCGGAGAAATGAAAGGCTTCCAAAAACTAGGCCTTCTCGCTATCATATTTATAAGTTGGGGTATCGCATTGTTTGAATATTGTGCCCAGGTCCCCGCCAACCGCATCGGTTATCAGCAATATGGTGGACCGTATTCCCTTTTGCAGTTGAAAGTTATTCAGGAAGTAATCACCCTTGTGGTATTCACCATCTTCACCCTTCTCGTTTTCAAAACCGAATCATTCCGGATCAATCACATGATCGGATTTATATTCCTCGTCCTTGCCGTCTATTTTATTTTCAAAAAATAATGAGATTAATTATCTCTTGAAAATGTGTTTAGAAAGTATAGTTTAGAAAGTTAAACGGCCTAAACGAAGGGCTCGACCAAGATTGCTTTCCGGACCCACCAACCGTAACGATTTTTGCAAAACAAAATAGCAGGTATCGAACCACTGACCACTGAATCCGGATCTCCTATATCCTAATATTTCTCTTACAATCCTACGTTCTTACGTTCTTACGTTCTTACGTTCTTACGTTCTTACGCTCTTACGCTCTTACGCTCTCACACAGCAGGTTCCTGTTGGCTAAGACAATGAAAGCTCCCCAGTCCCCAGATCACGTCCGTCGAATCAATCCCCACCACCGTACGTTCAGGAAAACAACTCTGAATTATTTCCAGTGCTTCCGCATCCCTGTCATTTTGAAAGGTAGGGACTATGACATGCAGATTTGAAATATAGAAATTGGCATACGAAGCAGGAAGACGCTGCCCCTGGTAGTAAATCGGATCAGGCATTGGGATCTCTGTGATCGTGAGCTGGCGACCATCCATCAAACGCATGTTTTGCAATTGCTTTAGATTGTGCTTTAGCGGCGCAAAATTTTCATCGTCTTTGTTGTGCTCAATCACAGTGATCACAGCATCTTCTTTATAGAACCGCACGGTATCATCAATGTGCCCGTCAGTATCATCCCCTAAGATTCCCTCATCTACCCACAACACTTGTTCAACCCCGTAATAATCCATCAGGTATTTTTCAATCTCATGCTGATTGAGATGAGGATTGCGATTTGTATTGAGCAGGCAGGAAGTAGAAGTGATCAGCGTGCCTGCACCATTGAAATCCACGCTGCCACCTTCCATAATGATGCCGGGATGATAGACCGGTATATCATACGCTTTTCCGATTAATGTCGGGATGACATCATCCAGGTCAAATGGAGGATACTTTCCTCCCCATGCATTGTGGCCCCAGTCAACAATCACTTTTGGGACCCGGCTGTCTGGGTTGATCAGGAATGCAGGTCCATGATCACGACACCATGCATCATTGGTAGGATGATGAAAAAACCGAACCCTTTCTAACGGCACATCATTTCGTTGAAGAATTTCCCTGGCCTTATTTTCCATCTGCAGATTGGCAACATTGATATGCACAAATTCACTTTCCACCAAGGTGCGGATAAACCGGGCATACGGATTGAAGATGGTATCAATTTTTCCGGGCCAGGTGTCCGGGTTATGTGGCCAGCTCAGCCATGTAGCCGTGTGTAATGCAAATTCAGCAGGAAAATAATATCCGGCTTTTGCAGGTGTCATTTCACTCATCGATATAGCGCTTCGTAATAGGGGAATAAGAATCAATACGACGGTCCCGCATAAAGGGCCAATGTGTCCGGTACTGATCCGTTTTTTTAGTATCAACTTCCACCACCATGATTTCTTCCGACTCATGTGATGCCTGTTGCATAACGGTTCCAAAAGGATTGGATACAAAGGATCCACCCCAGAATTTCATTCTGCCTTCCTGTTCAAATCCAACCCGGTTGACACTTACTACATGTACCCCATTGGCCACCGCATGACTGCGTTGGATGGTTTGCCATGCATTATATTGTTCTGTGTTTGTCTTTTCATCCTGTGATGTTGCCCATCCGATAGCGGTTGGATAAAAAAGGATCTCGGCTCCCATCAGGGATGTGATCCGTGCTGCTTCAGGATACCATTGATCCCAGCAAATCAACACACCGATGGTTGCAAATTTTGTGTTGAAGACTTTATATCCAAGATCACCTGGGGTGAAATAAAATTTTTCATAGTAATGCGGATCATCCGGGATATGCATTTTCCTGTACTTCCCCAGGTATGCGCCATCTGCATCAATCACTGCCGTTGTGTTGTGATAAATCCCCTGTGCTCTTTTCTCAAAAAGCGAAGCAATGATGACAACCCCAAGTTCCTTAGCCACGGTTGTCAAGGCATCCGTCGAAGGACCTGGAATCGATTCCGCCAGGGAGAAATGATCATAATCCTCTTCATCACAGAAGTACAGCGAGGTGAATAATTCCTGCAGACACACGATCTGTGCACCTAGCTTATGCGCATCCCGTATTCCTTCAATAGCCTTGGCCAGGTTGACGAGCGTATCTGCTACACAGCTCATCTGTACAAGACCGATTTTTACTTTACTCATGATACAAAATTAGGATAGTTTGGGGGAACGGCCATATGACTTTAAATAAGTCAAATAAATGACGAAAAATACGTCAATACTCCTATCTTTACCCTCCCATGTATCTTAACTGCCACACGTACTACTCTTTCAAATACGGCACCCTTTCCCCCGAAGAGCTCGCCGAAGGAGCTTCCCGTCGTGGCATCACCACCCTCGCACTCACCGATATTAACAACACCTCCTGCGCCGCCGAATGGATCAAAGAATGTAAAAAACGGGACATCAAACCCGTCCTCGGCATCGAATACCGCATCGGCGATCGCTATCTCTACACCGGCATCGCCCGCAACGCAGAAGGCTGGCGCGAACTATGCGAACTCCTCACCGCATGCTCTCTCGAAGGCACCCCTCTTCCCGACAGGCCTCCCGAGATGGAACATGTATACATGATTTACAGACCAGGGGCGGGTATTCCCGCGACACTGAGACCCTACGAATACATTGGCATCATGCCCGCAGAAGTGAACAGCCTGTTCAGTTCACCCATGCGGGAGCACGCCGACCGCCTCGTGGTCTGGCAACCCGTCACCTACGATGGCGACTCCGGCTACAAAGTCCACAAGCTCATGCGATGCGTGGATCTCAATATCATGCTCGGCCAACTGGAAGAAAAAAATTATGCAGGCCCGGGCGAACATTGGGTCACCCGTGATGTCATCGATCATGCTTTCAGGGCTTACCCACAGATCGTACGCAATACAGAAGCACTGCTATATCATTGCGAAGCGGAACTACTTTGCGATAATAAAAACAACCGTCAACTCTTCACCGCCACCGAACGCGACGATCATCAGCTTCTGATCAAACTCGCACGTGAAGGATGCAACCGCCGTTACGGGAAAACGAATGCAAAGGCAAACACAAGAATGGAAAGCGAACTCAAGGTCATTCGCCAGCTTGGTTTCGCACCGTACTTTTTGATCACATGGGACATCATCCGCTATGCACAGACCGCAGGCTATCATCATGTAGGGCGGGGGAGTGGTGCCAACTCACTCGTTGCCTTTTGTCTCGGCATCACCGATGTGGATCCACTTGAACTGGATCTCTACTTCGAGCGCTTTATCAATCCACACCGCTCATCTCCACCGGATTTTGATATCGATTTCTCCTGGGACGAACGCGATGACGTCACCGATTATATTTTCAAACGCTATGGACACCGGCACACTGCACTGCTGGCTACATACAATACTTTCAAAGGCCGCTCCATCATACGCGAACTCGGAAAAGTAGTCGGCCTTCCGAAAGCAGATATCGACCTCATTGTCGAAGAACCACTCGCCAGCGCAAAACATCATCCCTATGCGCAACACATCTTTCGCTATGGCGAGATGATCCAGCGATATCCCAATTATCTGTCCATTCACGCAGGAGGTGTGTTGGTATCTGAACGTCCCCTTACATATCACACCGCATTACAGATGATGCCAAAAGGATTTCCCATCTCACACTTCGACATGTATCATGCAGAAGATCTCTGCTTTCACAAATATGATGTGCTCAGTCAGCGCGGGCTGGGTCATATCAAAGATGCCGTGAGCCTCATCAAACAAAACCAGGGAAAAGCCGTCGACATACATGATGTAGTCAAAATCAAGGAAGACAAGCTTGTCAAAGAACAACTTTATTCCGGCCAGTGCATCGGATGTTTCTACATCGAATCCCCCGCCATGCGCGGATTACTTACCAAACTGCATTGCGATAATTACGTACATCTCGTAGCCGCCAGTTCGATCATTCGCCCCGGTGTCGCCAAGAGCGGCATGATGCGCGAATACATCAAACGATTTCATGATCGCGACAAAGTAGAATACCTGCATCCCGTATTCGAAGAAAATCTCGGCGAGACATTCGGCGTGATGGTCTACCAGGAAGATGTGATGAAGATCGTGCATCATTTTGCAGGACTCGATCTCGACGAATCAGATGTACTGCGCCGCATCATGACCGGAAAGAAAAAAACATCCGACACGTTCCGTTTGCTGATGGAAAAATTCTGGCGCAATTGCCGCGCACGTGGTTATTCCGAAGAACTCATCGCCGAAGTATGGCGACAGGTAGAAAGTTTTTCAGGCTATTCCTTTTGCAAAGCCCATTCCGCCAGCTTTGCAGTCGAGAGTTTTCAGAGCCTGTATCTGAAGTCCTATTTTCCACGCGAATTCATGGTCGGTGTCATCAACAATTTTGGTGGATTTTATTCGACTGAATATTATGTACACGAAGCGCGTATGTGCGGCGCAGACATCCAGGCGCCCTGTGTCAATCATAGCATCAACCTCACGACCATCTATGGGGACCGGATTTATCTTGGCTTCATTCACATCCAGTCACTGGAGCGCAATGTGTCGCATCGGATTGTAGAAGAACGGTTGCGCAATGGTCCGTATCAAAGCCTGGAAGATTTTGTCAGTCGTGTCGAATTGGGACGCGAACAATTAGATATCCTGATCCGCATCGGCGCATTTCGCTGGACCGGCCGCACCAAGTGCGAACTAATGTGGCACAAATACGCCGTACACAATCCACATGTACGACAGATGCCCACACAGCCGGCACTTTTTGGAAACGGACAACATATAGATTATGCCCTGCCCTCACTGGAAGAGAGTCCCTATGACCAGGCCTATGATGAGATTGAGTTATTAGGCTTTCCGTTGTGCAGTCCTTTTGATTTGCTGAAAGAAAGGCCGGCACAACCCCTTGTCTTTACCCGGGATCTCAATGCTGCAGTGGGGCGCAGGGTATCTATGCTCGGCTACTATGTCACCCGCAAACCCGTCACTACTTCCAATGGCAAGCTGATGAGCTTCGGCACCTGGCTCGATGAGCATGGAAAGTATTTCGATACCACTCACTTCCCGCCCTCCCTTGAGCGCTATCCATTCCAGGGTAAAGGCCTTTATCTCATTCATGGCAAAGTCACTGATGATTTCGATTTTGCAAGTCTGGAGACAGAACAAATGGAAAAACTCCCATATCGAAAAGATGTGAGATATGAATGATCTCATTTTGGTTGGTGAGCGTTAGCCGAACCATTTTCTATGGTTGAGTCCGGCTTCCGGAAAGTAACTTGCACCCTGTTAGTAAAATCACGTAAATGCCTTTTTCTCCTCGCCCCCTGCTCCCTGCCCCCTGCTCTTTTCTCCTGCTACTATTTCGCCAATTCGTTCTGTTGTGTTTCGCAATCCTGTTTACGAGTACAACTCCAGCTCAAGCACAAAAACCCCTTGGCTCATGGAATATCCTCAACCTAAAACTCAATCTCACCAAACACTGGAGCATCTGGACCGAAGGACAACTGCGCAGCATCCAATTCTATGACGAGTTCTTCTATTACGAAGCAAAAGGCGGCATCACCGTGAGTCTGAAAGATCATGTAGCACTGACAGGCGGAGTAGGACATTATGCTACTTATACACTGGGTGGAAATTTTGTAGAACCACTCACCACCACTGAAACCAGAACATGGCTGCAAATTGCAATGGACCATACATGGGATCGCTTCATCATCGAACATCGCTACCGAATCGAACAACGCCATCTGAGCACCGGGTACAAAAACCGTTTCCGGTACAGACTCAATGCCACCATCCCGATCAATCACAAAGAAGTATCTCCCAAAACTCTCTATGCATATATCGGTGATGAAGTGTTTTTTACAGATAAAACTCCTTTCTATGAACGCAACCGATTCTACGGAGGCTTAGGATATAAATTTTCATCAAGGATCGCACTTCAATCGGGTTATATGCGACAGTTTGATTACAAGCTCACCTCCACTACTTCCCGCAACTTCCTTCAGGTTGCATTATTCTTCAATCTCCGCCTGGAAGATTTCCACAGACATACCGCACCATCAGCAACTGATTAAATTTTACTCTCTGTCCTTTTTTGCTTATTGCCCCCTACATTACTTTGTAAAAGTGTGATCTCCGCAGAGCTACGACATGCTTCCCTGCTTTTTACTCATTACTTTATACTCGTTACTCTCTGCCCCCTGCTTCCCTGCCCCCTGCCCCCTGCTTCCTTGCTTTTTACTCATTACTTTATACTCGTTACTCGTTACTCTCTGCCCCCTGCTTCCCTGTTTCCCTGCTGAACGAAAACACTTAAAAAATAAATTTCCTTTGCGTGATCCAAAATCTTCTCCCCTTCGTAAATGTGCTCGTTTAATTGATCTAAGGCATTACATTTTTTCTAACCCAACAAAAAATCAAGTATGAAATCGTTTAGACTTATTGCCTTCACCGGCATATGCATCGCTATGGCTTTTACTACGCTTCATGCGCAGGATGTCAAAGCCAACCTCAGGGCAGCATACGACAATCTCAACAAAAGAGACTATGCTGCTTTCACAAAATTGGTTACACCGGACTATATAGAATACGCTGCCGGTCCAATGCCAATCAAAACACCACAAGCCGCCATTGAAGCCTACAAAATGTATTTCAATGCATTTCCCGATTTGAAATTTCAAATCCAGGATATCGCAGAATCCGGCAATGGAAAGTACTATCTGAAGGTGCTGATTACAGGGACCAATACCGGTTCTTTTATGATGCTGCCACCCACAGGTAAAAAATTTTCACACACAGATGTAGATATTATCGAAGTCAATGCCAAAGGACTTGCTACTTCACACTGGAGCGCAAATCCAAACGGTATCCTCGCATCTGTCGGCTATGGTTCAATCACAAATCCGGCTACAGAAGTAATCGGAAAAGCATATGAATATTTTGGAAAAGGCGACATCAATGGCGTACTCGGTCTCTGCACGGACAATGTCACTTTCAATGTTCAGGATGATGTGATCAGCCCGTCCGGAAAAACATATACAGGAAAACCAGGCGTAGTTGACTTTTTCAAAGAACTCGGTGCTACGCATCAGTACACAGTATTTCAACCATGGCGCTTCATTGCAGATGGTGATGATGTAATCGCACTGGTGCACGCCGAATTTAAAAGCATGGGTCAAAGTTATAATTCCAACTATGTACACCACTTTACGGTGACAGATGGTAAGATCACAGCCTTTAAAGGCGTTGCTGACATACAGATTCCGGATGATAAGGTAAAAGCAGAGAATACCATTCGCTCTCTTTTTGCAGCCATGGATGCAGCACAAGTTGACAAAATGCAATCCTATTGCGCATCAGATTTTATGATTTCAAATCCATTTGTCCAGCAGCCTTCACCTTTCCAGGCGTTCGCAGGAATTCTGCAAACCCAAAAGACAGCGTTCCCGGATATGAAACATGAAATCACCTCGATCATTTCAGATGGTCACTTTGTCACCACAAAGGGAATCTTCAAAGGAACGAATACAGGACCCATGATGGGCAATCCCGCTACCGGAAAGAAAGTTAGCATTCCTTTCCTGGTACTTGATGAACTCGATTCTGCCGGAAAACTCAAAAACAGGCACGTTGAGTTTGACAGCAAGGCATTCGATAATCAACTTATGGGAGGTGCTAAAACAGCAAATAACTAATACCGGGGAGTAATTTCTCCATTACTTTACGGAAGGAAAATCTCGCAACAAAACGTTGCGGGGTTTTCTTTTTTTTGACCTGGCGGGATTTAATACCTTTTACCTTACACTTCATTTCAAAAAGAATATCACAGTATTTTGAAGCGTATAAACATTTTCTGGTTCCGAAGAGATCTAAGACTTCAGGACAATCATGGATTGTTCCTTGCCTTAAAGGAAGATCTGCCTGTCTTGTGCATTTTCATCTTTGATAAGAATATCCTCGATGGATTGAATGCAAAGGATGATGCGCGGGTAAACTTTATCCATCAGACGTTGACAACAATTAATGATTTGCTCGCAAATCATGGATCTTCACTGCTCACATTTCATGATACTCCTGAAAATGCATTCAGTCAACTGACGCAAAAGTATCAGATCAAACATGTCTATACGAATACAGATTACGAACCCTATGCAAGTAAGAGGGATCACGATATCCAAAACCAATTAAGTACACAAGGCATTTCATTTCACACAACAAAGGACCAGGTTATATTTGAAAAATCTGAAGTAGTGAAAAGTGATGGTACGCCTTACACCGTTTTTACTCCTTTTTCAAATACATGGAAAGCCAAACTCAAAGACACACCTATACAAGTATTTCCAAGTGAAAAACATCTGGATAATACCTTAAAAACAACCAATCACCCGATCCATTCTCTGTCTGTTCTTGGCTTCTCAAAATCTCAAATTGAATTTCCTCCCACCACGCCTGACAAAGACATTATTAAACATTATGAAAAGACAAGGAATATACCCTCTGTAGATGGTACTTCCCGGCTAAGCGTCCATCTCCGCTTTGGTACAGTAAGCATTCGCCATCTTGTTCTCCTTGCACTGAAGTTGAATGAACAGTGGCTCAACGAACTTATCTGGCGTGAATTTTTTATGGTGATCCTGTATCATTTTCCGCGGGTCGTCACCCAAAGCTTCAAACTCAAATATGATGCAATTCAATGGCGTAACAATGAATCAGAGTTTAAAGCTTGGTGTGCCGGAGAAACCGGGTATCCAATGGTGGATGCAGGAATGCGAGAATTGAATGAAACAGGGTTTATGCACAACCGGGTGCGAATGGTAGTAGCCAGTTTTTTGACCAAACACCTGCTTATCGATTGGCGGTGGGGTGAATCCTATTTTGCAGAAAAGCTTCTTGACTATGAACTTTCTTCGAACAATGGCAACTGGCAATGGGCCGCCGGATGCGGTTGTGATGCAGCACCCTACTTCAGGATTTTTAATCCATACGAACAGGCGAAAAAATTTGATCCGGAAGAGAAGTATATCCGTCAGTGGATCAAAAACTATAAATCCGGATACATCACACCGATTGTTGAGCACGATTTTGCAAGAAAGAGAGCATTAGAAGTATATAAAAATGCAGTCGCTGAAAAATGAAGACACTTATCTACGAACAGTTCATACCTGCTTCACTGGATGAAGTATGGAGTTTTTTTGCAACACCTGACAACTTAAACCTGATCACGCCCGGTAACATGCATTTCAAAACCATAAGTGATGTACCCCCAAAAATGTATGAAGGCCTCATCATACGATACCGCATCAAACCCATGATGAATATCCCAATGACATGGGTTACGAGAATTTCGGCTTTAAGCGAAAAAGAGTATTTTATAGATGAGCAAATAAAGGGACCATATAAGATGTGGGTACACCATCATCAGTTTAAAGTAGCGGACAAGGGCGTATTAATGACAGATCGTATTACATACAAAATTGGTTTTGGAATTTTTGGAACATTGCTGGGCATTCTCTGGGTCGACCGGCAGGTTGAAAATATTTTTAGGTATCGCAGAAATAGGGTGAAGTCCATTTTCGAAAAGGAGATTGCATAATTTAGTCGGATGACCGGCTCACTTTTTTGGCGAAACCTTGCATTCACGATTCTTCAACCCGGACTCGTTGCTTGTCTTTTTCCTTATCTTTTGGAAAGAGAGAAGATCAATCTATTCTTTGAAAACCCATTTCATATTTGGCAATATTCCGGACTTGTGATCTTTATCGCGGGGTGGGGTATAGTAATCTATTGTGTCTATCGCTTTGCCATTGAAGGCAAAGGCACCTTGTCTCCTGCGGATCCAACAAAAAATCTGGTCATCAAAGGCTTGTATCGTTATTCCCGCAACCCGATGTACATAGGCGTTGTACTCGCCCTGGCAGGAATTTCCCTTTTCGCAACTTCTTTAATGCTTGGGATATATAGTCTTTTGATTTTTATAATTTTTGATCTCTTCATCCGTTTTGTCGAGGAACCTCGTCTTGAGAGAGATTTCAAGGCACCATATGTCAACTATAAGAAAGAAGTTAGAAGGTGGTTATAATTAAAATACATCTCACGCAGAGGCGCAGAGAAAATGAATCAAATGCAAACGCGCACTGAAAATACATCTCACGCAAAGTCGCAGAAAAAATAAATTTCACGCAGAGACGCAGAGAAAATGAATCAAATGCGAAAGTAAAATAAATCTCACACAGAGACGCATCCAGATCTTAAACAGAGAATTACTTTAAAGATTATTGACTATGCGAGTGATTCCATCTTTAAATAATGGAACATTGAAATTCAGAAGCAGGCCTACTTTTATTTTGGTTAGTTTGAGATAGGTGAGCAGAATTTTAGCATGAACAGGAGCAATGGTTTCTACTGATTTTAATTCGACTATTACTTTGTTTTCAACAATTACATCGGACCTGAATCCTAAGTCCATTTTTAAATTCTTCCAAAAGACTGAAACTCCTTTCTGGCGTTCAAAATCGATATTTCGTTCGCGCAATTCATAGCATAAAATTTCTTCATAAACCGATTCCAGCAGTCCCGGTCCCAGAGTAGAATGAATTTCAATGCAGATATCAATGATCAATCCGGTAATCTCATTTTCTGTCATACAGTGTCAGTTTCCTTACATATATGTATCGAACCTGAAGATTATGACCACTTAAATTCATTTTTCTTAAAGAGCAATGCATTTTTTGCGCTTTTGTCCTTTTTCTCTGCGTCTCCGCATCTCTGCGTGCCTTAATCAGCGAAGGAGTTGGTTTCCTCTGCGTCTCCGCATCCCTTAATCAGCAAAGGAGATGTTTTCCTCTGCGTCTCCGCGTCTCTGCGTGCCGTAATCAGGAAAGGAGATGTTTTTCTCTGCGTCTTTGCGTGCCATAGCCAAAGAGGAAAGAGATCATTTGACTCCCCCACCACTACCTTCTTTTAAAAAATAATGCGAAATTTTTACTGAAAATCAATCGTTTAAACAAGTTTTTTCTTAAAATCTTTCCGAAATCCTTGGTTTTCTGGGTAGATAAAAGTTACCTTTGCGTCCCGCTTTAGAAAAAGTGGGCATTTTCATATTCATTATAAATATTATTGCCGTGAATACATTGAGTTATAAAACAAGGTCTGTCCGGAATGAAGACGTCACCCGCCGTTGGTTTGTGGTGGATGCAAACGGAGAGGTTTTAGGCCGCATGAGCACCAAGATTGCTTCCGTTCTCAGGGGCAAGCACAGACCGGAATACACACCTCACACTGATACAGGAGAGTATGTGATCGTTATCAACGCAGCCAAAGTGCGCCTAACCGGCAAAAAAGAATTGGTAAAAACCTACCAGACATATTCAGGTTATCCGGGCGGACAAAAAGAACTGACAGCAACGGAAGTTCGTACACGCAGACCAGAGCGTCTCGTTGAAGCTGCAGTTAAAGGCATGCTTCCAAAAAATAAGCTTGGAAATGCGATGTTCATGAAGCTATTCGTTTATCCGGGTGCCGAACATCCACACGCAGCGCAAAAACCAGAACCACTGAAATAATTAATTCTCAATTAGTCTACATAAATATTATGGATACAATCAACGCGATCGGTCGGCGTAAAGCTTCAGTGGCCCGGGTGTATGTGTCAAATGGCACAGGAAGCATCAAGGTCAACGGAAGGGAATACAAAGAGTATTTCCCACTGCTGCATATCAGCGCCCACGTTGTTGCCCCTTTACAGGAACTCAATGTACTGTCACAATACGACGTCAAAGTCAATGTATCAGGAGGCGGTTACCGCGGGCAGTCTGAAGCCATTCGTCTTGCGATTGCAAGAGCATTGACAAAAATTAATGCTGACTACAGGCCTGCTCTTAAGATCAAGAAATTCCTTACAAGGGATGCCAGAGTCGTTGAGCGTAAGAAATTTGGTAAGCCAAAAGCACGCAGGAGCTTCCAGTTTTCTAAACGTTAATCAATTTTATTTCCTAAAAAACACAACACATCCATCATGGATAAACCAGTATATAATGAGTTATTGGAAGCAGGTGTTCACTTTGGCCACATGCGCAGCAAATGGAACCCGAAGATGCGCCAGTATATCTTCATGGAGCGCAAAGGTATCCACATCATTGACCTGAACCGTACTTCAGAATGCCTGGAGAAAGCCGCTCTTTCAATGAAAGCCATGGCCCGCTCAGGTAAAAAAATACTTTTTGTTGCTACAAAGAAACAAGCACGCGAAATCGTAGCTGCAGCAGCGAAAACAGTTAACATGCCATATGTCACGGATCGTTGGCTGGGTGGCATGATGACAAATTTTGCTACCATCCGTCGCTCCGTTAAAAAGATGAATAATCTTGAGATGATGCTTACTGATGGTACATTGTCCAGCACGACTAAAAAAGAACGTCTCACGTTGACACGGGAGATGAATAAGCTCAACAAGGTACTGGGTGGTATTTCGGATATCAATCGTCTTCCACACGCCGTATTCATTGTTGACATCGGACGCGAGCACCTCGCATTGGCAGAAGCAAAGAAATTAGGCATTAAGACATTTGCAATGGTGGATACCAATGCAGATCCAAACCTGGTTGACTTCCCGATTCCGGCCAATGATGATTCATCAAAATCCATTTCTTTCATCACGCATTATATCACGAATGCAATCAAAGAAGGATTGGCAGAACGAGGAAAAGAAAAAGAAGAAGTAGCCGAAGAGGCAGCATCTGCATAAACAGAACTTTTCTTTCTCTTATTTGTAAGTATTCTTTTTATAAACAATGACAACTTTAATGAGCAATATATCAGCTACCGATGTAAAGAATCTGCGCGAAATGACAGGCGCAGGCATGATGGACTGCAAAGCAGCATTGACAGAAGCCAACGGCGATGTTGAAAAGGCAATTGAAATCCTTCGTCTGAAAGGACAAAAGCTATCTGTAAAGAGAGCCGATCGCGAAGCAAAGGAAGGTGTAGTGCTGGCTTTGGTTTCAAATGACAACAAGAGAGGTGTTGTAGTAAGGCTGAGCAGCGAAACAGATTTTGTTTCCAAAAACGAAGACTTCATCAACCTCGCTAAAGAATTTACACAGATCGCACTGGATAAATTCCCGGCAGATCTCGAGCAACTTCTCGCCCTTCCATATCACAACATTACCATTGGTGAAAAAGTAAACGAACAGGTAGGTGTGATAGGTGAGAAGATTGAACTTGCCGATTATCAGAAAATCGAAGCACCTCAAGTGGTTTCTTATATCCACATGGGGAATAAAGCAGGTGTTATCGTAGGGCTGAACAAGGACAATGCAGAGTATCGGGATGCCGGACGTGACGTCGCCATGCAGGTAGCAGCAATGAAACCTGTAGCGCTTGATAAAGATGGTGTTGATGCATCCATCGTAGAAAAGGAAATCGAAATCGGAAAAGAGTTGGCAAGACAGGAAGGCAAGCCGGAAGACATGCTGGAAAAGATTGCACTTGGCAAACTGAATAAATTCTTCAAGGATAATACACTGCTTGCTCAGGCTTTCGTCAAAGACAATAGCCAGTCAGTCGAAGGTTACCTGAAAAGTATAAACAAGGATCTCACTGTCACGGGATTCAGACACATTAAATTGGGCTAATTCAAAAATTAAAAAGGCGGATCGTAATGATTCGCTTTTTTTTTATCCCTCTGGTTCATTTGTAAAAAAACAAAAGCGCGTTAAATTCGTAAACCCGATTCCAGATATGGCTAAATACAAACGTGTCCTTCTAAAGTTGAGCGGTGAATCCCTGATGGGAGATCAATCCTACGGTATACATCCCGGACAACTCAAACATTATGCAGGTGAAATAAAAGGTATTGTTGACCAGGGCGTTGAAGTAGCAATTGTGATCGGAGGAGGCAATATTTTCCGCGGACTTCAAGCACAGGCCACCGGGATTGAAAAAGTGCAGGGCGACTATATGGGTATGCTGGCTACTGTGATCAATGGTATGGCATTACAAAGCGCACTGGAAGATCAGGGCATGTACACACGCCTGATCTCTGCGATCGAAATGAAATCCATTGCTGAACCTTATATCCGTCGTCGCGCGATCCGGCACCTTGAAAAAGGCAGGGTTCTGATTTTTAGCGCAGGCATTGGGAATCCTTATTTTACAACCGATAGCGCAGCAGCATTAAGAGCGAATGAGATCAATGCTGAAATTATTCTGAAAGGAACACGCGTTGACGGCGTATATACTGCAGACCCGCTAAAGAATAAAGACGCCGTCAAACTCGATCAGATCTCCTTTTCAAGAGTGATTCGGGACGGATTGGCTGTAATGGATATGACCGCGTTTACGTTGTGCCAGGAAAATAATCTGCCAATCATTGTGTTCAATATCAACACCCCGGGCAATTTGAAACGCATCATGGATGGTGAACAGATTGGCACCCTGGTGAAAGATTAATGCACGCCCGTTTTTATTTCTTTTCCTTCTGTTAAAGGCTTTCCAGGTATTTAATCACGTCATCGCGATCCGCTTTGGACAAGGCTTTGAAATTGTCTTTGCTTTTCTGTGCTTCACCGCCATGCCACATGATCGCTTCCTCAAGACTACGCGCTCGTCCATCATGTAGAAAATTTTCATGCCCCCCTACTGTATAGGTTAATCCAATGCCCCACAGAGGTGCTGTGCGCCATTCCCTGCCATCTGCCAGAAAATCACTCCGGTAATCAGCAAGACCTTCACCCATATCGTGCAGCAACATATCCGTATGGGGATAGATAATCTGTCCGTTTAGAAATGCGTTTGCAGAAGAATTACCGGTTGTAAATTTTGGATGATGACAAGATGCACAACCAAGATCATTAAATAAGACTTTGCCATCACGCACTGCAGATGCATTCCAGTTTCTCCTGGCAGGCACTGCAAGTGAAGTCGGGTAGAATGCAGCAGTCTGCAACGTTGTCATATCGATTTCCGGATCATCAGTCAAAGTATCACACTGGATTTGACCATAACAACTCTCAGTACTAAAGACAGGATTCGTGATCCCCATATCATTGAGATACGCAGCAGCAGATTGTTGCAGCAAATTGGGACTTGAAGCTTTCCATCCAAATCTGCCCAGTGCATTGATTTGTAATACCTCATCCCATACAATGTTTGGTCTGCCCGAGATGCCATCACCATTCGCATCAAGCGGATCTGCCAGTGCAAGAATGTCTGCTTCAGGTATGGTCTCCAGTAAACCCAGTCCTATTACAGGCGGAGCCATCCGTGGAGAAACCATTACATCCGTAGGCAGAGCAATGTATGGTGATGCAAGCAGGAAATTAAAATGCCTCAACTCCACTGCAGTTCCATCAATATAATTTTCGATCGCTTTGATCTCAGTCCATGAAAGAGCAGCTTCTTTCGCTATCCCAAATGTGGATTTTGTCTGAAGTTGTTTGCCAAAGCCAGGTACAGGTTTGGGTCCGCCATGCTCATCTTCACCCGGAATACTCAATCGCATCAATAATCCTCTCAGGTTATCTTCATTATCAGGAAATGGCGAACGACCATTTGACACATGACAGTTTTCACATGAGTTCTGGTTGAACAACGGACCAAGACCTGCATTGATCTGTGCAGGTGCTGTTACGAATATATCTCCAAAAGCCAGGTCAGACAGACGGTGTTGTTCGATTTGGGATGCAGAGAGATTGGAAGCCGGTTGTTGAAATATACTGACATAACTTCCTTCAACCGTAGTCTCACCACCTTGCATGACATCTTCATCCAATACAGGATCAACCGGATCCGGTTTGCAACCTATCCAGAGTAAGCCAAGAGAGATACAAAACAAATAAAGAAAACGGCGGTGTCTCATCAGTGAAAATTATAATCCTGTAATGATGGGTAATACTTCACCTTCCAGCGTTTGTTGCAGGTCCCTCACTTTCGTTTGAGCCAACTGTACACTTTGCGGTGCATTAAAAATAGCAGAGGTAAATGTTCCTTCAATCGCAAGAATAGCATTTATGGCTTCCTGTATCTGCTGTTTCACTTTTGTATCCAGGGTTGCATTTTTTTCTTTGATGATAAAGGAGATTCCTGTTCCGTTCTGATCTAAATAATTTCCTGTATACGCATTTTGTATGCTGATGATGTTGTCAGCAAAATCCTGTTTTGAATTTGCGCTGAAACGGCTTTCTTCAAGGGTCACATTTTGCTGAACAAACGGATCATTGATTTTCCCGTTTGCCACTTCATCAGCAATGGTGATCATGCCATTCAGTATTTCCTGCAACGCAGATTTTTGGGATGGATAGATGCTCTCACCTGCCTTGCCTGCATCTATGATATTCTTAATAAAATTTTCACCGTCCGGTTTCCAGCTATTATACAATTGCTGTGTTGCTCCGGAAAGACTTTCACTGCAGGCGGTCAGATATTCAAACTGCCTCGGAGTGAAATCACCGATGCGTTTGGTTCCATCAACACCAAATAAAAGATATTCAATGGTATGAAACCCTTTTAAGGTTCCATCCAATCCGTCGATGTATGATTTTGTCAGGGGTTGTGCACCATTTAATACGGCATCCAGGTCTGTCTCATTTACGGGCCAACTGTCAATCGCAGGATCAATTCCCTGTTGATCTACAGGTCCAAAAAGAAATCCTTCCGATTGCTCCCAGGGTTCACGTGCATCTCTCCATGCCTGGCGTGCTGCATCGAGGAACTGTGCGGATGGATTATTTTCCATTCCCTGTAGTACACCTGCCATGAGAGTGGATTTGTCAGCCAGGGATTGATACGTTTTCAGAATTACATCACTGGCGATGTTTTGAAGCTGATCATCATACGATTTGTCGGGATTGACAGGATCATCTTTACATGAGATCAATAGGGATAAAGAAAAAAAGGACATCAGGAGCAAAGCATACAATCGCATTGTGTATAGTTTTTTCAGTTTTAGAATTCAAAAGCAAAACCCGTTACAAATGTTTTTTCGAACCTTCCTCCATTAATGCTTGATGGAGCCGGAGCACCAACCTCCCTGATTGTATACTGGGCTTTGAGATGAACATCAGGGATCACTTTGACTAAAGCTCCAAGGGTATAGGACATCCTTTCCCAACGTGGGTTGTTAAATATCTCTCCCTGGGTTTTATACATTGTATCATAATAATCGAACCTTCCGAACACACACAGTTCTGCATGATTCCCTGGCTCAGATGCTATTTTCTGACCAAGCAGTGAAGCTGATTCTATTTCAACAAATCCGCCAACAGCCGCAGCCGCTACGGGTGTACGTTTGACATTGAGATTATTTGAAAGATTACGGTTTTGATTTGAAAGTGCTTCTGAATTATTCAATGCACCATACAATGCCATTGCTGTTATTTTGGCAAACGAAGGATGGTACATAAAATGAAATTCACCCATACTGACAAATGCATCCACTTGTAAGTCAGGTTTGGGACGGTTGTCTGTTGTATTGCCTGCATACCCGGAAACACCCACTGCAAATCTTTCATTCGGTGTATAGTCAAGTCGCCCGCAAAAAGCAAAATTTTGAGCATTGACCATTTCAAACCGGGTTTGATTACCTCGCTTGATCCAGTTCGCCGAATTGAATGCAGTTCCGTCGAGTCCATTTACTATGCCGGCATGAAAAGCCAGTTTTTTCGAAGCGCCAATGGTTCCATTGAACATGATTCCATTTTCTGTCCAATTGTCCGGAAGGATGATTGACTCCGTTTCAGAATAAGTGGCGGTAGGATAATCAGTCGGATCTTCCCTGTCAAAGGATACAGCAAACGGGACCCGGAGCCGGCCTGCTTTAAGTGTAAGATTTGGGTTGAGGCTAAACGCCAGGTTCATTTGTTCAACCAATACCTCACCTCCTTTTTCAATCTCATATTCGAATTCCCCAAACTCTTCAAATCGGTCGAATTCCACAGTCGCACCGGTTCCACCATGCTCAAATTCAATTTCGGCGTTCAATTTGATTTTGCTGGTCCAGGCATATCCAAGCTCCAGGACAAATCTCTCGTTGTCAATGCTGTTGCGCTTTGTGGAGTCCGTCTGCCAGTTGAAGTTGTAGTAATTAAATGCACCATGCCCTTCAAGCTCAAGTTTCCCGGATTCATCCGGAACAGTGTCCTGCACTATGCTTTGCTGGGCATTCAACATAACAGCCCATAAGATCTGGCCTGAAACAAGGATAGATTTTAATGGCTGAAATTTCATGGGGCCAAATGTAAAAACTTTATTTAGATGAATTCTAAACAAGGAAAATAAATATTCAGATTCATAAGCACCTGATTTCGCCCCAACTAGGTATACTGATTTCTTAATGACGACATAATGATCAGGTTTCCAATATTTTATGATATTACCTAAGTGTCAACATGGGAGGATCATCCTTATATTTGGACCTCAAAACTTAAAAATTATCCGGTCATCAAAAGAATGGCTTCCTCGAACAGAATATTCTGGTACCTGGGCAGTGCGATCTGTCTTTGTATCCTTATGACTCAATGCCAACCTGACCACAAAATTCCGGTCAACGAAACACCTTTGGTCGCTGCTCCTGCACAGGTGCTCAACCCGGCTCAGCTCCTGGGCAAGAAACTATTCTTCGACACACTTCTGTCAAATCCTGCAGGTATGTCCTGTGCTACATGCCACATGCCCAAGATGAGTTTCACAGACCCGGAACAATTGCCGGTATCACGTGGAGCAATGAAAACTGTATTTGGCCATCGTAATTCTCCTACTGTAGCCTATGCTGCCTTCACTCCATACTTCCATTTTGATTCGGTGGAGCAAGCTTATATCGGTGGATTATTTTGGGATGGAAGGGCACATACACTCGAGGAACAAGCGCAAACCCCACTGCTTACACAGCATGAAATGAACAACACTGATAAAAACATGGTGATCGACCGGGTGATGAAGTCCGATTACCGGGACCTGTTTTTGAGTGTTTATGGAATGAATGCGTTTGAGGATAAAGACATGGCATTCGATCACCTTGCAGAAGCCATAGAGGAATTTGAAGAAACGCAGGAGATCAGCCCTTTCAATTCAAAGTTTGATTACTACATCAGAGGACAGGTATCACTCACTGAACAGGAAATGCGTGGTCTTCAGATTTTTAATGACACACTGAAAGGCAACTGCGCCGCATGTCATCCTTCCACTCCTGACCCGCTTACAAATGCAATATTATTTACTGATTTCACTTATGATAACTTAGGCGTTCCGGCAAATCCTGAATTAATAAAACTGGATCACACCTATGTAGCGGACCTGGGCCTCGGTGCTATTGTGAAGAAGTCATCAGAAAACGGAAAATTCAAAGTTTCCACACTCAGAAATATTGCCAACACAGCACCTTATTTCCACAATGGCATTTTCAAGACACTCAAAGAAGTGCTCGAATTTTACAACGTAAGAGATACAGGTAAATTTGGCCCGCCTGAAGTCGCAGAGAATGTCAACAAGGATGAGTTAGGCGATCTGAAATTGACAGAACAGGAAATGGATGACGTGATCGCTTTTATGAAGACGCTTTCTGACGGTTATGTTCCGGAGAAAAGCACTGCGATTGAGTAAGCTGAACCGTGCCGCTTACGCACTCAAAATTTTCTTCAGGTTTTTCAAACTTTTATCAACACCATCAAGTGAATTGGTTCTGTAGTTTTCCAGTTCGATGATAAAATATTTTACACCTGCTTCTTTGCTGTGCGTAAAAATATTTTTGAAATCAATCATGCCATCGCCTACTTCAATCGTTTCATGTCCTGCCGTGCGCGCCATATCCTTCACATGAAATGCAGTAATACGGCCCGGGTATTTCTTAATCCAGTCCACCGGTTCTTCATGCGCAAACTTGACCCAGTACAGGTCCATTTCCCACACAATCAGGTCCGGATCCGTTCTTCCGAGGATGGTATCCATCATATACGTTCCATCCGTTTTGGTAAATTCAAAATCATGATTATGATATCCGCACTGGATCCCGTTTTTTTTGCAGGCTTCACCGACATGGTTCAGGATATCTGAAAGCTTGTTGATATCATTTTCACCCCGGTTGGCTTTATCAATATGGGGACACAATAATTGACGTACTCCGATTTCTGCATGCGCATCAATACTCAGTTTCATCGCATCACTGAGTTGATTGTTCTTTTCATTCCAACTCTGCAAATTGATGGCCGTATGTACACTTGGCATCCTGAGACCAATATTTTTTAACTGCGTTTTGAATTCTTTTGGCGTCCAATGATAGAATTTGCCATCCGCATATTTGTAGCCTTCCACTTCTTTGTATCCCATCGCTGCAAGCTTCATCAGCGTACCATGGGGATCTTTGTCCGCAGCATCACGGACACTCCACAATTGCACACCCACATGTTTTGCCTTTGTCTTTAGTATTTCAGAAGGCGCCAACAGCAACAAACTTCCTGTTACAGCAGAATGATGAACAAAGTCCCTGCGGTTCATAGACATCAGAATTTATGGAAAGACATATTTATTAACAGATTAAGAATACGAAATTCAAAACTATTGCATATCATTTCCTCTCGTAATCAGCTTCTCCAATATAATTTCAGATATCCGCCGTCTTGATTCTACGGTCCATCCGGCCACATGGGGAGACATCACTACAGTATCCAATTTACAAAGAGCATCAAAAATTTCTTTGGACTCACCTTCAGATGAAGAAGGAGGTTCCTTTGGAAATACATCCAGGCAGGCACCCCTTATTTGATTGGAATTTAATCCGGAAAGAAGAGCTTTCAGATCAATCACTTTTCCCCTGGAGACATTCAAAATGACCACTCCGGGTTTGCATCGATGGACAAATGTATCATTCATCATTCCATTCGTCTCAGGTGTCAGGGGTACATGAAAAGAAATGATATCTGCCTTATCAACTAAATATTCCTGGCTTACTTCTTTTATTTGTTCTGTCCCAAATCCCGATTTGTATTTGTCATACGCCAGCACATTTACATTCCACCCCTTCCAAAGCCGGCCAAATGCACTTCCATTGTGCCCAAATCCAATGATCCCAATCGTTTTTCCCGAAATTTCCCAACCCCGGTTTTTTTCTCTCAACCACATGCCCTGCTTTACTTCCTGATCCGCAATATGAAGTTTATTGGAAAGGCATAGCAGCATCCCCATGGCATGTTCGGCAACTGCCTGTGCATTGCCTTCCGGGGCACTGATCACATAAATATCCAATTCCCGGGCTGCCTCCAGATCAATGATATCCAATCCGCTTCCCAATCTTGCAATCCATCGAAGGGATTTTGCTTTCACCATGCATTTCCTGTCTACCGGGCAGCGGGTATTGATGACAACTCCTTTATACGCAGGCAGATAGGTCTCCATTTCGCCACGACTCATTTCAGGTGCATAGGTGTAGCTGTAACCTAATCTCTGTAATCCTTCCAGTAATACCGGGTGAACATAATCAGTCACAAGAATATCTTTTGCCGCCATATTTTCCATTGAGGGGTCTCTTTTTTTGCAAATAGTATCTTTGACCGATTTTTGAAAAGCGACCTAAGCCAAAACCGTAGATGCCCAAAGATAATAGTATCCACTCCGTACTGATCATCGGCAGCGGGCCGATCATCATTGGACAAGCCTGTGAATTCGATTATTCGGGTACACAAGCCTCGCGATCCCTGAGAGAAGAAGGAATAGAAGTATCTCTTATCAATAGTAATCCGGCTACCATCATGACCGATGTAGTCACGGCAGATCATATCTATCTTCTCCCTCTGACAGTAGATAGTATCATTAGCATCCTGGAGGAAAGAAAGATCGACGCAGTCCTTGCCACCATGGGAGGACAGACAGCCCTAAACCTCGCCATAGAAGCTGATAAGCGCGGGGTTTGGAAAAAATACAATGTCCGTATGATCGGCGTGGACATCGCAGCTATAGAGTTGACCGAAAACCGCGAAGCGTTCCGCGATCACATGATCAAGATTGGTATGAAGGTAGCTCCGAGTCATATCGCCAATTCTTTTCTCGAAGGCATGGAAGCGGCGCAAAAGATCGGGTTCCCTTTAGTGATCAGACCCAGCTATACCCTGGGCGGTACAGGAGGCGGAATCGTAATGAAAGAAGAAAACTTCCAGGACGCACTCCGAAGAGGTCTGAGCGCTTCACCCACGCATGAAGTGCTTGTTGAAAAAGCAGTATTAGGATGGAAAGAATTTGAGCTCGAACTACTCCGCGATCAAAACAACAATGTGGTCATCATTTGCACAGTTGAGAATATTGACCCGATGGGAATCCATACCGGGGACAGTATTACAGTTGCACCTGCCATGACCCTGAGCGACACTGCATTTCAACGCATGCGTAACGGTGCAATCATGATGATGCGTTCTCTTGGAAATTTTTCAGGAGGATGTAATGTCCAGTTTGCCATGGATCCTGTAACAGAAGATATCATTGCAGTTGAAATCAATCCGCGGGTAAGCCGTTCTTCTGCATTGGCAAGTAAAGCTACAGGCTATCCGATTGCTAAAATAGCAGCCAAGCTTGCCATAGGTTACTCACTGGATGAACTTAAAAATCAAATCACAAAAACCACAAGTGCATTTTTTGAACCGACACTGGATTATGTCATTGTAAAAATGCCAAGATGGAATTTTGAAAAATTCCATGGATCAGAAAATTCACTCGGACTCCAGATGAAATCCGTTGGAGAAGTCATGGCCATCGGTCGTACTTTCCAGGAAGCCCTTCAGAAAGCCTGCCAGTCTCTCGAAAACAACCGCACCGGATTGGGTGCCGACATGAAAGAATGGATCAGCACTTCTGACATTATGGAGCGTCTTGAAGTAGCGGGCGATGATCGTATTTTCAGATTGAAGGATGCCCTGAGATTAGGTGTATCCGAACGAAGCATACATAAACTCACATTAATTGATCCATGGTTTATTCGACAGATCAAAAACCTGGTCAAAACAGAAGAGCGTCTGCAACTATATAATGTAGCCGAGGATATACCACCTGCTTTCTTCAGGGAATTAAAAGAAATGGGGTACTCCGATGCGCAGATTGCCTGGGTCATGCGTATACATGAGCATGAAGTTACACGGCAACGATACAAACTGGATATCCGTCGCACCTACAAAATGGTAGACACGTGTGCTGCCGAATTCCAGGCCCAAACACCTTATTTCTACAGCGCGTTTGACAATGAAAATGAAAGTGTACCGACACAAAAGAAAAAAATAATTGTCCTGGGCTCCGGTCCCAATCGAATCGGGCAGGGTATTGAATTTGACTATTGTTGTGTGCATGGGATCCTAGCCATCAAGGAAGTGGGGTATGAAGCGATCATGATCAACTGCAATCCTGAGACGGTTTCAACGGATTTTGATATTGCGGATAAATTATATTTCGAACCTATTTACTGGGAACACATACGTGAGATCATAGAGCTGGAAAAACCAGAGGGTATCATCGTCCAGCTTGGAGGCCAGACAGCCTTGAAGCTTGCAGAAGAATTTCACAAGAATGGAATCAAGCTCATCGGTACCGACTTTCCGGATATGGATATTGCAGAGGATCGGGGTCGGTTTTCGGATTTGCTTAAAGAGCTTGGCATTCCTTACCCTCAATATGGAGTAGCTACAGATGTTGATGCAGCCTTAAAAGTAGCTAAGGATGTCGGATACCCTGTACTTGTACGCCCTTCCTATGTGTTGGGTGGCCAGCGGATGAAAATTGTCATCAATGATCATGACCTTGAGCGGCAGGTGTTGAGCATCTTCAAACATATGCCGGACAACAAAGTCCTCATTGATCAATTCCTGGAACGTGCCAAGGAAGCAGAGATCGATGCGATATGTGATGGAGAAGATGTACACATCATGGGCATCATGGAGCATATCGAACCTGCCGGAATCCATAGCGGTGATAGTTCTGCTGTGTTACCTCCGTACAGTCTTACACAATCCGCCATCGATCAGATGATCGAGTACGCGAGAAAAATAGCTTTCGCCCTGAAAATTAAAGGGCTGATCAATATTCAATTTGCCATCCGTCCTTCGAGGGGTGGTAACGAAGAAAAAGTGTTTGTGATCGAGGCCAACCCAAGGGCATCGCGCACGACTCCATTCATTGCCAAAGCCTACAAGATACCATACCTCAACATGGCCTTTCCAGCACAGTGGGATCCGAAGCTTGGAATTCACGTGACTTGAAGTCGCGGC
>JADMIO010690223.1_pt1 | contig 95139 bp, 86 predicted proteins | sample 8958161 | NCBI WGS metagenome assembly JADMIO01 (sample SAMN16585339, study PRJNA669376) | soil metagenome | isolation source: Crop rotation soil | place: USA: Cullars Rotation, Alabama | collected 2011
CCGCGACTTCAAGTCACGTGAATTCCAAGCTTCGGATCCCACTGTGCTGGAAAGATCATTCCGTTTGTTCTAATATTGGCGCAAAGCCGCGATGCCCGTGTTCGCCAAACGATGTCGGGCCCGATTGTCGAGCTTACTGGTCGCTTGGAACAAGGTCTGCTTTGGATGGCCGGAGGGGTTTTCGACTTTTTTTACAGCTATACTTTTGTGGCATCCCAAAGCGATGAACTCTTGAAATTAAGGGCGAAAGCCTACGAGGTCGAGAATCTCAAGGCCCGAATTGACGAGCTGTTAAAAGAACGGGAATCGATTTTAGAACTTAATTTTGCTGGACAAAAACGGGGTTTGGGCAAAGCTATCTATGCCAATGTCGTTGGTCGCTCGGGCGCGCCCCTGTCGCGCATTGTGCGAGTAGATCGCGGTAGTTTGGATGGCGTGCGCGCCGAAAGTCCGGTGGTTGCCCATGGCGGGGCGGTAGGTCAGGTGCTGAGCGTATCTCGTCATTTTAGCGACGTGCTGCTGATGACGGATGCGTCGTTTGCTATTGACGCCCGTGTTGTCGGGTCGGATGCGCGTGGCTTGCTAAGAGGTAAAACGACGGCGAAAGAATATGTCATGGAGCTTAAAGATGTGGATGGCTTACTGTCTATTAGCGCCAAAGACCAAATCGTTACCAGCGGCGTCAACTCCATATTTCCGGCGGGCATTCCCATTGGTGAAGTGACTTCAACCTATAAAACGTCCGACGGTCTAAACGTTTCTGCAGTGGTTAAACCATTTGTCAAAATGGAGCATGTGAATCGCGTGCTGATAGTGCTCGAAGTTGCAGAAAATCATGAGCTGTACTCGCCGAGCCAGGAATGGGTTGTGGCATCGCCATGATAAGAGTTATTATTACCGGTTTTTTGTCTTTTATTTTCGTGGCTATTCTGCAGTCATGTGAAGTATTTATGCCAGCGATTTTTAGTATGGTTTTTTTGCCGCCGATTTTATTGGTTTTTTCTGTTAGATATTTTACGCTTAAAGAAACACTGGGTGTTGGTGTGTTGGTTGGTGGAATTATTGATGGAATAAGTGGATATTTGATTGGCTCAAGCATGGTTATTTTTTTGCTTTTTACGATGGTCCTATCTTTGAGCCAAATTTTATCTGGTAGAATACATCGTTTTGATTTGCCGTATTATGTATTTTTTGTTTCGTTGTCTTATAGAATCGTGTTCATAATAGTTGAAGTGGTTTTTTTTTCCGGATCGGTCAACATCGATTTATGGCAAATTATTTTAGGCCCAATATTTGATGCTTTCGCGAGTCTCGCGATTTTCTATGTTCTTGCCACCGTGCTCGCGCAGGTCAAAGCATTCGATAGCCAAGAATACTTTAAAAATGGCTTGGGAAGACGGCGATGAATGATGTTGCTTCCACGAGAATTGCCTTAATCCTGATCGGAACTGTCGTGGCTTTTATGGGCCTTGTCGGTCGCCTTTATCATTTGCAGGTCATGAAGGGCGATTTTTACCGAGTGCGCAGTGAAAGCAACTTTATTCAGGAACGCACGATTAAGCATAGCCGCGGAAAAATTCTGGATGCACATGGCCGAGTTCTAGTAGATAATCGCTTGTCCTATGACTTGTTTTTGACATTTTCGATGCTGCCCGATACCCGCAGATCTCTCAAATTCATTTCGACGGTACTCGATTTAACGAAAAGCGACCTGCAGATGCTCGATGCTGAAATCAATCAGCGGGCTTCTTTAGGGATTTTCGACAAGATATCCGTGCGTGAACTTAGCAATATAGACAACTGTGAAACCGCACAAAAAAATATTCAAGAAAATATGATTCCTGGTCTCGACGTGACCTTTTTACCGAATGGCTGTGTGATTGACATTGATCCCCAAACCTTCCCCACCCGGAGCATTGCTTTTCGAACTTTACGGTCGTTGTTGCCGAATAGTCAGGATGCCTTTAAGGAAGCGTGGGATAGCGTAGAAAAAAAATCCCAAGGGCTCGCGAGATTTCGGCCCATGCTGTTTCTCTCCGACATTGGTTATGATGCCTACGCTAAAATCGAAAATGCCATTTCTTTAGGCAAACTCGCCGGCGTTTCGGTAACGGCATCTAAACGTCGACGATATATAGAAGGAGAGTTTGCCACCCATCTAATAGGATATGTTAATCAGGTGTCTCTCGACGATATTAAAAAGGCACCTGATACTTTTAAATCAGGGGATTCCATAGGTCGTTATGGTATTGAAGCCACGTTTGAAGAGTATCTTCGTGGGCAAGATGGGGTAGAACGGGTAGTTGTTGACGCTAAAGGCCGGCGTTTTGATGATGCGTGGGAATTTGAACTCTTAGGAAAAGAGCGGTTTGTGGATCCTATTCCAGGCGCCAATGTTCGCCTTACGATTGATTATGAACTTCAAAAAGCTGCGGAAGACCTATTTTTAGAAAAATCGGGCTCGGTCATCGTCATGGATGTCCACTCTGGTTTTGTTAAGGCGTTGGCGAGCTTTCCGTCTTTTGACCCCAATATGATCGTGAGCGCCAATAATTCTAAGGTATTTTCGACATTGCTGAATGACCCACAAAAGCCCTTCGGCAATAAGGTAATTCAAGGTCAATACGCGCCTGGCAGTACTTTTAAGCCGATGACGGGTATAGGCGGTTTAAGAAAAGGCATTATCACGCCAACGTCGCCTCATTATTGTTCTGGTAATTATCGGATTCACAAGACCACCTGGCGTTGTTTTAAACGCGAAGGCCATGGACAAATCACTCTCAATGAAGCGATCAAAGTGTCGTGTGATAGCTATTTTTATGAACTCGGTCATCGCATGGGGCTAGATTATCTTTCCGAGATTGCCTTTAAGCTTGGCTTTGGCGATAAAACTGGCATTGACCTGTTGGGAGAAGCCAAGGGGATTGTGCCGAATCCGGTCTATTACAAGAAGCGTATGGGGTACGTTGCGCCTGGGTTTGTGGTCAACATGTCCATCGGGCAAGGGGATTTGACTGTAACACCCATTCAGTTGGCATCGGCCTATGCGGCGATTGCCAATGGCGGCACGGTTTATAAGCCGCAGATCGTCAGCGAAATTTTTGATGAAAGCGGCAGCGTGCTTAAAAAATTTGAACGAGAAAAAATTCGTAGCCTTGCAGATGATGCCCTCGATTTTAGTGAGATTTTGGAGGGGCTGTCTCACGTGACCGAACAGGGTGGTTCAGCTCATGGTTTGCGTTACCGACCTGATTTCGCCGATATTCGGGAGTGGATGAAAGCAGGTGATATCCAAATCGTTGGTAAAACCGGAACAGCGCAGGTGGTAAAACTGTCCAAAACGGTCGATCACGTCGACCCGGCAAACGTCCCCTATGAACACCGAGACCACGCCTGGTTTGTTTCGGTTTACCCCAAGGAAAATCCGCAAATCGTGGTGGTGGTTATGAGTGAACACGGCGGGTTTGGTGGGTCGACTTCGGCCCCGGTGGCCGTGCGCCTGTTAAAAAAATGGGAAGAGTCGCGATCCCTCGTCGCGCAGGTGCAAGAGAAAAATTATGAATGAACAGGGTCTGCTAAGACGGCTTATGGTGCGCACCCCGGCCGCGATTTTTGTGCCGCTTATTTTGATAGCTTTTATTGGAATCCTAAATCTCTCATCGGCCGCACGCATGACACGCCCCGATCTGTATTTGAGCCAGATGAGCAAATTTGGGATGGGCTTTTTTCTCATGATGATCACAGCGGTGATTCATACCCGAATGATCCGGCGCCTCGCATATGTGGTTTTTAGCTTTTCCTTGGTCCTGCTTGCGCTGGTTTTGGTGATCGGGGTGAGTGCCAAAGGTTGTCAACGTTGGTTGCTGATCGGCGGCGTGAGATTTCAACCGTCCGACCCGGCCAAAATTGCCCTCGTGATGGCCTTGGCCCACTATTGTTCCTCCTACTGGCCCGCCAAGGGATATAATTTACTTACCCTCATTCGTCCGCTTAACTTCACCCGGCCGGTGGGATTTTTGCTTGCCATCATTTCGCTTTTGGTAAAAGAACGCCACGATAGTGAATTTCTATCGCTTAAACTCGCGTCCCCCTTGGGCATGAGCATAATGGTGGGCTTATTAGTCATTGGGTTTGTCTGGCTTATTTTGGCATGGCTTCACCTAAATGCGAACGGTTTCCATATGGAGACCGTGATCGCGCCCATTGATATTGCCCTGGTGCCATTTTTATTAATATACTTGGAGCCCGACCTCGGCACCGGTCTAATTATATTGGCTATTGCCGGCATCATGTTTTTATTTGTCGGTATTAATTGGCTGTCTTTGGTTATCGGCGGTGTATCTTTTGGCGCTATAGGTTTTTTGGCCTATTTGACGGTGCTCAAGGATTACCAAAAGCAACGTTTAATATCCTTTTTTAGCTCAGAAAATGATAGCCTCGGGGAAGGCTACCAGGCCATGCAAAGTATTATCGCCATCGGCTCCGGGCGCATTACTGGTAAAGGTTATAACGGCGGCACGCAAACCCAACTATCGTTTTTGCCTGAAAATGCCACCGACTTTGTTTTTGGCGTTTGGGCTGAGGAATGGGGCTTTTTTGCAAGCGTCATCCTGTTGTTTTTATATTTTGTGCTGATTTGGGGTATTTTGCGCGTGGCCACTCGGGTGACCGACCATTTTTCCCAGCTTATCTGCGTAGGCGTGGCCGCAAATCTCATCGTTCATGTGGTGATTAACGTCGGCATGGTAACCGGTATGCTTCCAGTGGTGGGCGTTCCCCTCATTCTCATGAGCTACGGCGGAACGGCTTCAATTATTACCCTTATCAGCATTGGGTTGGTGATCAACGTAGCGCTGTGGCGGGGCGCCAAATAATTATGCTGCTGGCGTGACCTCTATCAGTTCTTCAGCGTCTTCAAGATCGTTTTCAACAACGGCCAACTCTTTATCGATGCTCATGCCTAAAATTTTGGTGGCGGCAATCCAGCCAACGATCACCATGATCATCAGACTGCCAACAAACGCGGTGGAGCCAGCCAGACCGCCAAAAATCAACAACATCACTTGATGAGCAAGGCTTGCCCCGGACTTGCCAAGACGTGAACCAATCCCATCGATGGCTGCTTTTCCTTTGAGTTGTTCGTCGCGGCTCAGGGGAATAAATGCCATTTCTTTCGTGGTATCAAAGACAGAATATTTGGCGGATTTGCTCAAACAGTTTTGCACACCGCCCAAAAACACGGCGGCCATGAGGGGTGTCGTCCCGAGCAATACGAGCCAAGGCGCTAAGCGGTCGTCAAATACTATGGAACTAAAGAAGAAGCAGCTGGTGACGAGCATGGTGATGGGTGTGATGAGCGCAGTTTTAGTCCAACCAAAGCGTCTGATGAGGAAAGGCAAAACCAGTGCGAATGCCGTGGAAAAGATGCCTATCATCATGGTCAGGGTATTCATGTAGCGATTAAAGTCGGAAGGGTTGGGGCAGGCGTGGCGCAGTTGTTCTTTCCACAAAACTTCAACCGTGTTGATAGCGAAAAAATAGCCGAGCACGATAATGGCTAGGCAGGTTAAATGACGCGAACGTAGAATCTCTTTTACGCTATCGGACAGAGAAAACTCGGCCCGTTTTTTAAGGCCCGATGCGACGGTTTTTTGCTCTTGTTGTTCCACAAAGCGATTTAGAAAATAAAATACTACCATGGCGAGCAGGCCGCATGCCGCGATAACGAGAATCATCACGCGAAAGTTGAGATCCCAAGCATTATCGCCATTGATCGACAGCACGGCGTTTGCAGCGAGCCCCGCAAAGATTGCGGCGATATTGGAGGCTGCACCGAGGATGGAATAGGAGCTCTTGGCCTCTTCTAGGCTCGTGATTTGGTTAAGAAAGCCCCAAGTGAGAATGGACAGAATCACGTTACTCCACAGCTCTGCCATCGTGTAAAAGAGCGCTAAACTCCAGTGTTCGATCATCGAAATCAAACCGTAAAAACCGGATGGCAACACGGTACGTAAAAAATTGGCGAGTCGAGTGAGCTCAAAAGTCTCGCGGTTCGGGTAAATAAAGAGGGCAAATAAAACAAAGAACGCTAGAAATAAAAAAACGAGTGTATAAAACACTCGTTCGTTGATCATGCGGCGCGCCAGCCACACATAAACGTACGTAAAAAAGATGGCGAGCGGTAAGATGGCCCATACTTTGAGGAAAGGGATAACCGCAGCGGATGATGCGGTGACAACTACCGTATCTTTTAGGCACCTCAGCATGCTGTAATCAAAGCATATAAGTAGCAAAAGTAATGATGAAAGGGCAATTCGTTGGTATTTAGTCAAAAAATTTCCAAAAGAATATTTTTTTTGCACCGACATTATTAGCTCTATTTAAAATATTGGAGCGTATTCGTAGCTCGAATTAATAATGTATCTAAGAAGAGTTTTTAAAAAAGAGGGCTGGGTGTTTTTTTATGGATCAACGCGATAAAAGCCAGCCTATTGGATGCTCCAGTCAATAACGCGTAAAGTAAAGATAATTGGACACCGAGGTTTGGCCGCGAACGAATAAGAGTGCTGGCAGCTGATAAAAAAGGCGGTTTGAGCAATAAATTATTGGTATGGCTACATGACCGCGGTGATTTCCTAGGTGGAGGTTCTATGATGCAAGCCATACTTTCCTTAATATTGAGCACCATCGCCGTAGCCGCGACCGCTTACATCCTTCCAGGCGTACACGTTGGCACTTTTTGGACCGCCCTGCTTGTAGCGATTGTGCTCGGCATTGCTAACGCGCTGATTTTCCCGCTTTTATTAATTATTACCTTGCCGATAAATATTTTAACCCTTGGCTTATTTACCTTCGTCATCATGGCAGCCCTCGTTTTGGGCGTTAGCGCGGTCGTTCCGGGTTTTAGCGTAGATAACTTTTGGTGGGCATTGATATTTGCGCTGGTTTTAGCTGTCATTAACTCGATTCTTAGAGCGATTTTTTAATCCCTTGGCAAAGAAGATCGGGTGTTTTTTTCGGATCAACACGATAGAGACAACCCTACTGGAGGGCCATAGGTAATGACGCGTAAAGTAAAGATAATTTGCACGCTGGGGCCGAGTTCCTATGAGGAAGAGAGCATAGAACAGCTGATCCATGCGGGTATGGATATCGCTCGCCTCAATTTTTCCCATGGTGATCACGAGTTTTACCGGGTTTTAATCAATCGTATCCGCCACGTGGCAGCAAGGTTAAATAAGCCCATAGCTATTATGCAGGATTTGCAGGGTCCCAAGATTCGGGTCGGTACCGTAAAAAATAATGGAGTGGTGCTTACGGAGGGCGAGCAGACGATTATCACCATTGAAAAGATCGTCGGCGACGAAAAGCGCTTTTCTTCCGGGTACTTAGACATAATTTCCGACGTGGAGGCGGGGGATTCGATCTTGCTCGATGACGGCAAGATGTTGCTCATGTGCCATAAAAAAGACGAAAATAATCTCTACTGCACGATAGTTCAGGGCGGCCTTTTAAAAAGCAACAAAGGCATAAACCTCCCTCATTCGGCCACCTCGGCCCAGAGCCTTACCGAAAAGGACGTGCGCGATTTACATTTTGGGGCCCAGGCCAATGTGGATTGTGTTGCCCTGTCGTTTGTGCGTTCGGCTGACGATGTGATTAGATTACGCAGCGAGCTTGCGCTCACCAAGACTCGACCGCTTGTGCTCGCCAAGCTGGAAAAGCAGCAGGCCATCGACAATCTCGACAGCATCCTCAAAGTCTGCGATGGCGTGATGGTGGCACGCGGCGATTTGGGCGTGGAAATTCCCCCCGAGCAAGTGCCCATGATCCAAAAACAAGTGATAGAGCGGGCCCGTGCCATGGGAAAATTCGCGGTGGTGGCTACCGAGATGCTGGAATCCATGACCAAACAAATTCGACCCACCCGCGCGGAGGCAAGCGACGTGGCCAATGCCGTGCTCGATGGCGCAGATATGTTGATGTTGTCAGCCGAAACGGCAGCCGGCGATTTTCCCGTGGCCGCGGTGCGTATGATGGATAAAATCATTCTTCATGTGGAAGACAGTGCCCGCGCCATGTATTGGCAAACCGACGCCCTCGTGGTTAATCCCGAGTATCGCGAGGTGCAAAATAGCCTATGCATGAGTGCTGTTAATACTTGTCAGCATCTGAAAGCAGAGGCGATTGCCATGTTCAGCAATTCCGGGGCTTCGGCTCGATTGGTGAGCGCCTATCGGCCACAACAGCCCATCATGGCGTTCGTGCCGGATGCCAACGTGCAGCGTCAGTTGGCCTTTTGTTGGGGGGTTCAGGGCCATATCCTGAAGGCACCCGAGCATACTTCTGAGCTAGTCTCTTCTATAAATAACTTCATGCTTAGTAGTGGTAAATTTAAAGTTGGAGACAGAGTCATTATAGTTACCAAAATACCGCTCCTTTCCAAAGAACATTCCAATACACTACATGTTCATACGCTGCGGCCGACTTAAAAAAAAGCCTGGCGGCCTTTATTAGTTTTGGATTTAGCCATAAGACAATAGTGATTTTTATACCAAAAGAGGCAACCATGAAGCGTTCAGTTTTTTTGTTATCTTTGCTATTTAGCTATAGTTCCATGGCCGAGACGGCAGTTTCAAAAATCGGTTTTGTTAATTTTGACAACGCTATTAAAGAAGAAAACGAAGCAAAAAAATTTATTGCTGATTTAGAAAAAGAAAAAGAGCAAGTTTTAAAAAGCGAACAAGAAAAAACGGCGGCATTCCAAAAGAAGGTCGAAGATTACAAAAAAACCTCGGCAAGTTTAACGCCTAAAGCCAAAGAAGAAAAAGAAATGGCGCTAACCCAAGAGATGAGCACCTTACAGCAAAGCTTTCAGCTGGCCCGTTTGTCCCTCCAGCAAAAAGAGCAGTCCATGCTTGCGGATCTCGAAACCAAAAATAGGTTGTTAGTAAAATCCATTGCTGAGCAAAACGGCTATGGCGTCGTGCTTAATATGGCAGCGGTGGTTTACGCGAGTGAGAAAGAACTGAAAGCCAACGACATTACCTCCAAGCTCGTTGAACAATATAATAAGGCCTACGCAGTAAAGCCGGCGGCAAAAGCACCTCCTAAAAAATAGGATTGCTTTGTGCCCATTTCATCTCTAAAGCTCGCCGACATTTTAGGCGCTCGCCATTTGGGCGACGACTCTGTTCTTGCCGGCCTAAACTCGCTCATAAATGCTAAATCCGGTGAACTTGCGCTGGTTCTTTGGCCCAAAGATATTTTGTTGGCCAAGAAGACGCGGGCTTCGGCATTGTTGTGTGACCTTTCGATTGCAGCTGAGCATGGCGATGAATTTTCCTGCCCATTTCTAGTGATTGATGACCTGGCTGTGGCCTTGTATAAAATTACAGAAATGGGCCTTTTTTCGCCAAATCATCAGATTTCTATGCCCCAAAGCGTTTTCATTCATGAAAGCGCAATTGTGGAGGCAGGTGCGATTCTCGGCGAGGGCGTCCGTATTGGTGCGAAGGCGGTGGTCAAAGCTTCGGTTATTTTAGAAGAAAACGTAAGAGTGGGGGAAGGCTCGGTGATTGGCTGTGACGCTTTTGTCCCCTATGGGGTTTCGCCTTCCAAAAATCTCCCTTCTTTGGGCGGCGTTTTGGTTAAAAAGAACGCCGTGATAAAGGCGGGTTGCGCGATTGACCGCGGGCTGGTTTCGCTGACTACCGTGGGCGAAAACACGTTAATCGATAATTTGGTTCACGTAGGCCATGACGTGTGTATTGGTGACAATGTGATCATTGCAGCTCAGTCGGGCTTGGCCGGTTTTGCCCGAGTAGACAACGACGTGGTAATCGCCGGCCAATGTGGTATTGGGCCCCATGTGTGGATTGGTTGCGGCGCTCGTATAAGCGGGAAAACATTTGTGCACAAAGATGTGAAACCGCGGGAAGTATGGTCGGGCAATCCTGCTGTACCCCACGCTAAATATTTAAGTGCCTATAAGAACTTGCTCAGACTTTAGGATTTCATATGCATAACCTACCCATTTCGATTAGTCAGATTAAAGACGCGATTCCTCATCGTTACCCGTTTTTGCTCGTGGATCGGGTCCTTGAACTTCATGAAGACAACATTGTTGCCATTAAGAATGTCACGGTAAATGAACCGCAGTTCAATGGGCATTTTCCGGAGGTTCCCGTATTTCCTGGTGTTTTGCAGATCGAAGCGATGGCCCAGGCGGCCGGCCTCATTATTGCGTTAAACGGTGAGTTCGATAAGGACCTAGAGATCGCCTTTTTGGCCGGCGTAGACGAGGCCAAATTTAAGAGGGTAGTGAGCCCGGGGGACCAGTTAGTGCTAAAAGCCAAAATTTTAGCCAAGAAACGCGGCGTCAGCCGGTTCTTAGCGACGGCCACGGTGGACGGCGAGCTTGCGTCAACGGCGATCATTGTCATGGTGGTAAAACCAAAAGCTTAAGGAGATTTCCATGTCAGAAGGTGCAGGCATTGAGCGCATTATGCGGGAGCGGCAGGACAAAGCCGCCATTTTGAGAGAAGGTGGACAGCATCCCTACGGTAACGGGTTTACGCCTAGCAACACCATTTTAGAGTTTATCGATAAATATGCCGCTCGCTCTAAAGAGGAGCTCGAAGGGGCCACACAAATCTATACGCTGGCCGGTCGGGTAATGGCGCTTAGAGACATGGGTAAATCGTCGTTTTTGCAAATTATGGATCGTTCTGGAAAAGTGCAGCTGTTTTTGGCCAAGGACACGCTTTCCGAAGGCGACACGTTAGCATTTAACCAAACCGACATGGGCGATATCATTGGGGTAAGCGGTACGCCGATGAAAACAAAAACCGGCGAGATGTCCCTGCGCGTAAGCAAGTTTTCTGTACTTACCAAGGCCCTGAGACCTCTGCCGGAAAAATGGCATGGGCTCATAAATGTTGAGCATCGCTATCGGCAACGTTACGTAGATTTGATCGTCAACGACAAAACCCGGGCCATTTTTTACGCCCGCTCGAAAATCATTCGAACGATTCAGCATTTCCTCGATAATTTAGGATTTATTGAAGTCGAAACGCCGATTTTGATGGACGTTGCCGGAGGCGCTGAGGCGAAGCCATTCATGACCCACCACAACGCACTTGGTGAAGATCTTTCTTTGCGAATTGCAACGGAGCTTCATCTCAAGCGCCTGGTGGTTGGCGGAATGGAGCGGGTTTACGAAATCGGGCGCCTGTTTCGTAACGAAGGCGTTAGTACGCGCCATAACCCGGAGTTTACCACGATTGAGTTTTACCAGGCCTATGCCACCTACCACGACCTCATGGTGTTGACGGAAAACCTGTTTCGCGAACTTGCAAAAACGATTACCGGCGGGCATTTGGTTAGCTTCAACGGCGATGAGATCGACTTTGCAAAGCCATTTAGAAAGGCGCCGATTGCTTTGCTTGTGGCGGAACATTTAGGGTTTGATGACGAAAAGACCAAAAAATTTGTCGCCATAGATTCGGTAGAATGGGCGATGAGCGAAGGTTTTGGTCGCATGGTTTCGCCAAGCGCCGCGATTGAAATTTGCCTGCGGGAGCTTGATCACAGCGAGATGAACCACATATTACCATTTTGCTTTAGCGAGCCGGCCCACGAAACCATGGATATTTCGGTGGTTGCCGCCGGTATTGCCAAAAAATTATCGAAAGATGGTGTGATTGGAATAGGCCGGGCGATCGATGAGAACTTCAGAGAGGACCGCGCAAGAAGGCGTCGATTGGCCCTCCATCTGGTATACGCCATTTTTGACCATGAGGTGGAAGAGAACATTATTCAACCCACCTTCATCACGGACTTCAGCGTTTCGGTATCGCCACTTGCCCGTAAACGAGATGGCGACGAAGCGGTGGTAGACCGCTTTGAGTTGATCGTCGCTAAAATGGAAGTAGCCAACGCGTTTTCCGAGATTACAGATCCCTTAGACCAGCGCGAACGCTTCGAAAAACAGGCCGCGGCCAAAGCCATGGGCGATGAGGAAGCGCCCGATGTGGACGAAGACTTTTTATGTGCCTTGGAAGTGGGTATGCCACCGACGGCGGGGCAAGGTATTGGCATCGATCGCTTGGCCATGATATTAACCGACAGCCCCTCTATTCGGGAAGTTATCCTATTTCCGAAGATGCGTAAGAAATGAGTATGGGTGACCTCTATTTTAACTCGGCCCTCATAAACCTTTTCATATGGTTTTGGCTTGCTTCATCGGCAGCGGCTATGCGCTTGGTTCTCGAGCGACGGCATGGATCTGCAGGTTGGATTTTTGCCTGTGCCCTTGGCCCGCTCGCCTGGGCTCTTTTGTGGATTTTGGGCAGCAAGGGCGCAATAAGGCATGACCATGCCAAAAAATCACGAAAAGATAATTCCGTAATCGCTATTTTAGCCACTGCTGCTTTCGGCGGCATTTTAGTCTTTGGCCTGATAAAATTGGGACCGGAACAATTATTAGCGTCTAACGAAACCTTGTTTTTGCGCCTTACCTTGATGATCGTGATCTTGGGTATAATTTTAGGCCTAGCCCTTTCCCATCTCACCAAGCGAGTGGCATTTTTTGAAAGCGTCTGGGCAACGTTAATATTTTCTATAAGTTTATTAGCTCTAAAAAGTCACGCAGAAGATATATTTTCTTATGGAACGTCGGCGACATATTTTTCTACCTTAATATTAAGTTTATCGACACTATTATTATTGTTTTTAGTTTTGGGCGGTGCATTTGGGTATTTGCTCTTTGGCGAAGGATCTTTTAACCCACGATTTTTTTACGAACGCTTCATCGGTATTCGCTTTTTAATGACCAAACGCTCGAGTCAGGTGGTGTCGCTGATCACACTGATTTCCGTTGTAGCGGTCATGATCGCCTGCGGTGGCATGATTGTTGTCATGAGCGTGATGAACGGTTTTTCTTCCGACCTGCGCGCCAAGATTTTGGGAGCGAACGCCCACTTGATGGTGCTTAAATTTGGCAAAGACTTTACCGAGTACGCCGACGTCATGGAAAAATCCAAAGACATACGCGGCATTGTGGGTATGCGTCCCTTTGTGCTTAAAGAAGGGATGGTTTCTTCCAAACGAAATTTGGCGGGCTCCATTGTCACCGGTGTCGACGTGGATGGCGATAAAAACCCCGACCAGCTTTTGAAATACGTCTCTAAGGAAGGGTTAGAAAATCTAAAGCATCCCCAAAAAATAGTTGTGGTGGAAGAGGCATCCCAGCCAAGTGGGATCGGGTCGTTAAGTGCACCCAAAGAAATCAAGAATGAGTTACCCGGCGTGATTTTGGGCAAGGAAATGGCCAATGACCTCCAGGTTTTTGTGGGGGATGCGGTAAATATCATAAGTCCGGTGGGTGAGATTGGCCCGAGCGGCCCCATTCCTAAAGCTAAGCCCTTTCGTGTGGCCGGTCTTTTTGAATCGGGAATGTATGAGTACGACGCCAAATTTTCCTATATCAGACTAGAAGATGCTCAAGAATTTTTTTCCTTGGGTAGCGCGGTGTCGGGCGTTGAGTTTCGGGTCGATGACATTGAACAGACCCGTCGTATTGCCCAGGAAATCGATGATGCCATTGGGGGCTACCCATTCTACACTCGTGATTGGATGCAGATGAACCGCCCCATGTTTTCGGCGCTGCAGCTGGAAAAAGTGGCGATGCTGATTATTTTGGGCACGCTTATTTTTATGGCGAGCTTGCTGATACTCGTTACGCTCATCATGGTGGTGATGGAAAAGGGCAAAGAAATTGCCATTTTGAAAAGCATGGGCGCAACCGACGTGTCGATCATGAAAATATTTGTCACCTACGGTTTGTGCATTGGTGCTTCGGGGGCGACGCTTGGTGGCTCGTTGGGCTTAGGCGTTTGCCTTCTTATCGAAAAAGTCGGTATTCGGCTAGATGCCGATGTGTATTATTTTTCCAATCTCCCCGTGCTCATAGATGGGGTAGAGATTTCTTTAGTGGTTATCGCTGCTATATTAATTAGCTTTTTGGCCACGATTCCGCCGGCCTTGTTTGCTGCCCGCGTGAAACCGGTTGAAGGCCTGCGTTATGAGTAAAGCATGAATATCGATGTTGTAGGCCTAAAAAAATCGTACTTTTTGGCAGAGCGCGAGATCAAAGTGCTCAATGATATCTCGCTGTGCATTAAAACGGGCGATGCCATATCGTTAACCGGGCCATCGGGTGTGGGCAAAAGCACGCTCTTACATCTCCTTGGTTTGCTGGATGAACCAAGCCATGGCTCCATTGTGTTTGATGGCACGAATCCGGCAAATTTTTTGGATGCGCAGGTTGCCCAGTTTAGAAACCTCAAAATCGGGTTTGTGTTTCAATTTCACCATTTGCTCAGCGAGTTTAGCGCGCTGGAAAACGTGATGATGCCCCTACTCATGCGACGTATGTCTTCAAGCGACGCCAAAGAGGCCGCCCAAAATATGCTCGGGTTTACCGGCCTTGGCCATCGAATCGCCCATAAACCGGGGGAACTCTCGGGTGGCGAGCAGCAACGCGTGGCGCTCGCAAGGGCCCTCGTGACCAAACCATCGATTCTATTGGCAGATGAGCCCACTGGTAATCTCGATGAAAAAACCGGTCGAGATATCGTGGATATGATACTGGAGCAAAATCGTCTTAACGGCTTAACCGTGGTATTGGTGACTCACAATCCTAATATTAGCGAAATGTTTTCAAGGCGTATGGTTTTGGAAAAGAACGGCATAATAGAACGATAGTGCCGCTACTTTGTCATCCTGGATGCCAAATAGATAGCCGTTAGGCTATCGGCGAAGAAGTCCAGGACCTCCAGACAAAGATACTCCGCAGAGATCCCGTACTATCGGTGATGACAGTTAGAAAATAAACACCTACGGCTTACTGAGCCTTCGTTCCTTAACTTCTTTTTTAAAGTCTTCCCAAAAACACCACGCGTCGTCAATATCGGTTTTCATCACAATCTTAACGCCGGCTGTTATCGTCACCGTACCCTTAGGGAAAAGGAGATATTCATTTTTGCCTTCGGTAAGTTTATTGAGCTTGTATATTTCGTCATTGGGAAAAAATAAGAGCGTAGCATCGCCAAAGTTAACCAAGTTGAGGCGCGCCATTTCAACCACTTTGGGGTCGTTTTTCAGGATGGCCTTGGCAGTTCCTTTAAAGTAGGCAGGTACGCGTGGCATGTCGGCAAAATGTATCAAAACGTCGCTATCGATCAAATCTTTACGGCCGGCCTCAGTTTTGACTTTCGCAAGATCAATTTTGCTGGTGTTGACATAAATTTTATACGATTCGGTCGGGATATTGAGCTCGCTTTGAATTTTAAACATAATATCTAAAATATCGATCTTAATGTCCTTAGGGTCGGTGAATCGTGAAAGACATTCGCTCTTTTTTATGAGTTCTCCCTTTTTATCGAGCGCCAAGCTAAAGCCTTCATTTTTTTTGGTATTGCTTCTTCTTACGTCATCAGCGGCTTTGATAAATTTGGCGCCTAAATCAAAGGTGGTGCACAGAGGATTATTGGTGCCGTATTCCATAGGCGTGATATCGCGATTCGGCACACGCCCATCGTGTAACAGACCTTTTACGTAGTTAACCTTGGCCAAATCGCACGCATCTGTGTTCGGATTTAAGTCAGCGGTAATCTTGTCGATGATTTCCTGGTCAACATCGCTGATGACTTTGTTCGAAACCTGAATAGGTTGGTCAAGCCAGTATTCGATAGGCGCCCATACCCAGGGCGAGCAAGATGCGATAAACCAAGATGCAATAAGCGCTATTAACCCTAGTTGTCTAAATCGCATATTAAAACCCGAAAATCAGACTGCAAAATTTGTAACAAATATGAATCCCATTGGCACGATATAAATTCATAATAAAATCCTGAGAGTTGCCGTATTTTAGCATCCTAAAACTAATGAGTTTCGTGGATTTGCCAAAGAAAAAAATATGTGCCATACGGGCCGAACTTTGAATAATCCCTATTTTGATTGTTCTGGTTTTGCAACGGCCCACAGGCTCATTTTTTTGGACTAATTTGGAGGGCTCATGGCAGCCGAATCAACTGTTCCAGTACTCGCAGATTTCGGTATTATTTCGACGTTGATCCTGTTTTCGCATTTGCTTAGAAATCGTCTAAAAATTTTACAAGATACTTATGTCCCAAGTGCCATTATTGCAGGCATTTTAGCCCTGATTTGTGGGCCGCAGTATTTGAATCTTTTGCCCTTCAGCATGAGTTCACGAGGGCTATACAATATGGAGTCCTACCCCTCTTTTTTGGTGGTTTTGCTGTTTGCCACGCTATTTTTGGGCAAGCGCAAGAAGGACGTGTCGATTAAGGGCGCTATTGAGCACGCGGGCGACACCTTTTTTTATAACCTAGCCTCCATCATGGGGCAGTATGGTTTTACGCTCCTATTTGGCATGGTGTTGCTCGAACCCATATTTTCCTACTTGCCCCAGGGCTTTTCCGTGCTCTTGCCTGCTGGCTTTGTCGGTGGCCACGGCACCGCAGCGGCAATTGGTTCCACCCTTGAACAATATGGTTTTGAAGGGGCTTTGAGCATAGGTTATGCCTGCGCGACCGTTGGCATTTTAGTCGGCATTTTGGGTGGCATGGTTTTGATCAATTTTGGCACCCGCCTCGGCTGGACGAGACTTGTACAATCGGTGCGTGAAATGCCGGTGAGTATGAGAAGCGGCTTTGTCCCCGAAGAAGAGCAGCAATCTTTGGGCAAAGAAACGGTCAGCCCGATCGCCCTAGATCCTCTTACCTGGCATATCGCTATTGTGGTGGCGACCGCTGTATTCGCCTATAAAATTGCAGGCATGTTGTCGGCAATGATTGGAATCAGCGTCCCGGTATTTTGCGTAGCGCTTTTAACCGGCGCATTTTTGCAAAAAATCCTAAATATGATCAATGTGGGCAGTTATGTGGATCGCCATGCGGTGCATCGCATAGGTTCCATGGTGACGGATTATTTAGTGGCCTTTGGCATTGCCTCGATGTCTTTGAAAGTGGTGTTAAATTTTGCCCTGCCGCTGGTTATTTTATTTGCCTTTGGCACGATTTTTACGCTCGGATTTATTTGGTTTATTGGCCCGCGCATTTCGCGCAATTTCTGGTTTGAGCGTTCCATGATTTTGTATGGCTGGAACACGGGTACGGTCGCCACCAGTATGCTCCTCGTTCGCGTGGTGGATCCAGACATGAAATCGGGCGTTTTAGAGGACTTCGGTATTTCCTACTTTGGCGTGGCGTTTGCCGAAATCGCCATTGTTAGTCTGGTGCCTCACTTTGCAGCTCGCGGAATGTCCTACTGGCCAGCATTGGTTTTGATTGTAGGATTTTTCTTATGCCTCTTTTTGTCTAGGTACATGGTGGGATGGTTCAGCCCATCGCTAACGAAGCTTAGACCAGGTGAAGCTGAGATTATGGCGGGTCGCGCTACTGAATAGGGGAGAGTTATGGCGAGTACCTTCAAGTTTGAGCATGATTTCCACGGCGTGAGTCGCGCCAAGTTTGAGTCTCATCTCAATGATGAGAAGCTCAATGCCATGTTAGAAGAAGGGCTGGCCTACAAAGAACGTCGTCTTACAAAAAAAGTAACGAATAAAGATGGTTCAATTACTTGGCATTTTCATGTGAGTGCAACCGGCGATTTTCCCAAAGCCGTTTCGTCTATTCTTAAAACGAACCAATTATCGTGGGACGAGATTTCGACTTTTGTCCCCGACGAACACTGCATACGCTTTCAAATTGTGCCTCACACGAAACTGCTCAATATGTCTGGGGAAGGCGTGTGGCGACTCTTGGAAAGTGCCAAAGGTTGTCGACGGGTGATCGAAGGCACCATCACTGTAGGCATTCCTTTCGTCGGCAAAGTGGTCGAAACATTTGTTCTTGGTGAGCTTAAAAAGAACTATGAGCTCGAGCCTGGGATTCAAAAAGCGTATTTGGATTCGGTAAAGTGATTGGTCATGATGCGGACCCCGTGGTCAAGCCGCGGGGCGACACTAGAGGTGTACTACGTCTACCAGAAGAGTTTAGGAAATCTTTAAGAAGCCATACGGCCCGCAGGTCAACCAAGCATATCTTGCGAAAAAATCGCATCAATACGGTTTGTGAAGAGGCGCGCTGCGCCAATATTGGCGAGTGTTTTTCTAATAAGACGGCGACGTTTATGATCATGGGTGACCGTTGCACGCGGCGTTGCCATTTTTGTTCAGTGACGACCAAAAAGCCTTTAGCTTTGGATCCAACCGAGGCTGAACGTGTGGCGAGTGCCGCGATCGACATGGATTTAAAACATGTGGTTATCACCAGTGTGGATCGCGACGATTTGCCCGACGGCGGCTGTGCGCATTTTGGCCGGGTGGTGAACGAAGTGAAGCGCTGCATCCCGAGCGCCATTGTAGAAGTTCTCACCCCCGATTTTAAGGGCTCACTTGATCTCATCGATAATATTTTGGCGTCGGGCCTAGATATTTTTGGTCATAATATCGAGAGCGTGCCTCGGTTGTATAAAAGTCTTCGGCCTCAATCTGAATTTGCCACCAGTTTGGCGGTTATCACCCATGCCGGAAAAAATAAGAAAGCGATTTGCAAGAGCGGCTTGATGGTGGGCGTGGGGGAAAGCGACGACGAAGTGCTCGAGACGATGTCTTTGCTCAAGGACGCCGGGGTAAAAATCGTAACCATCGGACAATATCTGCGACCGACGTTAAAACACTGGCCGGTCCATCGTTATGTCGGTCAGGAGTCCTATGACAAATATGTTGCTCATGGCGAAAAAATTGGTCTCGCACATGTTTTTGCTGGGCCTTTTGTGAGAAGTTCGTATCATGCTGGGGAGACGTTTTTAGTGTTTAAGAAACCCCCAATTGTCGTCCCGCGGCTGGACCGCGGGATCCATAGCATGGCTACTTAGCCCCCGCGGTCAGGCTGCGGGGCGACAAAGAATGAGAATGACTGCACGACAATCCACCTCCTGACGTATTGCGGTTTGCAACGCTGCAATGTTCCTAATTGTGGTTTGGGAGCAAAATCATGAGGCTTATTTTTTTTAGTTTGTTGCTGTCGGGATCTTCAATTTGGTCCACCAACTATTTTCTAAGCGAAGCCATGCTAAAAGGCTCAGCCAAATGGCTCGAACTTACTTTTTTTGAATCCGTAGAAATTCACAAAATTTCGGTATTCGTAGACGGCAAAGAATGGTTTAAAAACTTGGAACGGCCGCGGAGAGTAGGCGGCTTTTTGATTTTGGCCAATTCGCCTGAATTTTTACAGCCGATGTGCATAAAAGATGACCTAGCCGTAATATTCGGCGATTTTGCTTTACCCGGCCGGGGGGATTTTTCTGTCTGCGTGGCCCTCAACGATTCACCTAAAAGCTGCATGGTTATTAAAAACGCCCTCAAAATTCCCCATGGCATATCTGTTTATCGCGAAAATCCCACCGGTATCCTGCTTTTTGAACCGTGCCACCTTGGTCAAAATATTTTTGCGACACCGGGGCTTGTGGGACGTTCTTGCCTAGAAGAACCGGAGGCATTTCTCAAAAAATTTACGCTATGTGACGATTTGCGAGAAAAACCCATCCAAGTTGACGCAGCGATTGTGACTCAGATTGCTTTATCCGATGTGACTAAAGCGGAAGATGGGCATACTGAACTTACCTTTAAAGTGCCAGGCTCAAATTGGGTAAGAGTGCTAGGGCGTAGATCCGGCTCGAATATTGAGTATGAGCTAGATCCATGGCGGGTTGTTTTAGCTGGGCAACAGCAAAAAGTGAAAGTAAAAAATCCTCTTGGACTTGATGAGTTTTGGGTGGAGGGTGGGTTATAGATTTGCCCCGCCCAAATTGTCATCCCGTATGCCTAAAAGATGGCCCTCTGGGCCATCGGCGTGTTAGTACGGGACCTCTGTGCAATGCCATTATCCCGAGGTCCTGGACTTCTTCGCCGATTGCCTTCGGCAATCCATTCGGCATCCAGGATGACAAAAAAAATCGTAGGTAAAAAATCGTTAAAATACCCCCTTTGCGAACGGGAAATATTTGCACCACAACCGCCCTCATAAATGACCGCTAGGAGCCTCCATGAAACCCGCCAAACGTGAGCATTGGACATCTTTGCTGTCATTCGTTTGGGTTTCGACAGGAGCCGCCGTTGGTCTCGGCAATATTTGGAAATTCCCTTATATGGCGGGCAGCAATGGCGGGTCGGCGTTTGTTCTCACTTACCTATTTTTTGTTGTGATTATTGCCGCCCCCCTCATGATTGCAGAAATCACCCTAGGCAAAGTGACCTCTTGTAACGCGGTGGATGGTTTTTTAAAGCTTTCCAAAGAGCGCGGTCGTTCCAAATATTGGTCAGGTGTGGCTTTGCTCGGCGCACTAACCCTATGGCTGGTGTTTTGTTTTTATAGCGTCGTGGCAGGGTGGAGCGTCGGTTATATCTATCTCGGCGCCACCAACGCATTTGCCGGCCTTTCACCCGAGTCTATTCAAGGTTTGTGGGTTAGCTTTTTATCGAGTCCGCAGGCGACTATTTTGTGTTCGGTGTTTTTCGTTGCAATGACCCTGGTCATTGTTTTCTTTGGCGTAAAAAAAGGCATTGAAAGAGCTTGCGTTTTTTTGATGCCGGCGCTTCTCATGGTGCTTGGGATTTTAGTAATATTTTCTTTTGTGACTGGTGATGGTATTAAAGCAATAGAATTTCTCTTTGCTTTTGATCCTGCTAAAATCACGCCTCAAGTTATCATTTCAAGCCTAGGCCACGCCCTGTTTACTCTCGCGGTGGGTGCCTGCGCCATGATGGTGTATGGCTCCTATCTCAAAAAAGAGACTTCAGTTATTAAGTCGGTGGCAATCATTGCTGTGATGGATACGCTGGTAGCCCTGTTTGCCGGGCTCGCGATTTTTCCTTTGATTTTTTCGGCTGGACTTTCGCCTGCTCAAGGTCCCGGACTGATGTTCGTGTCGTTACCTATGGCTTTTTCGTCCATGCCATTTGGTAGTTTTTTTGCTACCCTATTTTTCATATTATTATTTTTCGCGGCGCTCTCATCGAGCCTGTCGTTTGCCGAACCTTTGGTCGATCTGTTTATGGAAAAGACTCGCATGTCGCGTCATGGTGCGACCTATTTTGTGGGCACCATGACAGTTGTAGGGGCCATTATTTGCGCTCTGTCATTTAACCTGTGGGCAGACGTGCGCATTATGACATGGGGCATTTTTGATTTGGTTGCGGATTTGTCTACGAATATTTTATTACCCGTGGGTGCCCTTGGGATTGCCATATTTTCTGGCCTTGTGTTAAGGAAGAGCGATTTTGGTGAACTGACCGATAAGAGTCTGGGCCGATGGTTGTTTGGTGCGCTGCGTGCTGTTTGGTTGATTTTAGCTCCGTTGGCTATTTTAGTCGTGCTAGTTAACGGAATAATATAATACCATTCGACTGTACGCGTCTTCGGTATAATATAATTGTAATGATTTAAATTAAGATCCAAAAATATAAATCACCCTGCATGAAGTTGTGTGTGATATTATATCGCCCCCAAGAACACATGTAGGGTGTTTGTGGGGGTAATAAGTACACTCACTCATCCAACATTTAACTGATGAATGGTGGGTATATGAACAGGAAAATAATTCCTATTTTGGGATTTCTCGCGATCCCACTTGGGGCACTCCTTTTAAGCGCTTGTGGACCTCAAGATTTGGCTAATGAAAATTTGACGCTCGATTCAGCGAGCGACAAATTTCTGTCATGGAACGGACTTATCTATACCGAATACGGCCGATGCAATGACACTCAAGATAACAACGGGGACGGGCTTGCTGACATGGCCGATCCAGATTGCCATATCGGCCCTGGACCAATGAGAGATCTAAGCCTCTTTAACTATCCGTTTGGACATAACTTCAATCCCGACATCACTGCCACTCAACCAGGTGGACCTGGCTTTGGCGGCGGATTTAGAGATCGCGCTCAGATCACCCGTTGGTTGCGCTTCCTCACCGAACCAGATGGTTTCGTTTCGGGTATCGATATCTATGGCGCAGGTGTAGATCCTCTTGTAGTGCCCACACCAGCACCGCTGTTGAACAACGTTAACCAAGGAACCTACGCTCAAGGCAATAACAATAACGTAGATATGGCCGAGCTTCATGAATCCTATTTGGCTCATGGTGGTATCCTCGGACCAAACGTAGCTGCCCAACCCGGCGCAACTCCTGTTGCTCCAGTAGTTGGAACGCCTAGCACCGAATTTATTCCTCCTTATTACAATGAACCAGTTGGTCTTGCAGGAGACTGGCCAGGTGCATTTTATGCAGCACAAGGTCCCAGAAAATGGGGTCGTGCAATCGGTAGCCAAGGTGCTTTGAAAAAGGCATCGACCGGTAACCCAGATAACGACTAAGACGTAACAAAAGTAGGAGAGAAAACCCTCAAAGCGAGGGTTTTCTTTTTGCTAATTTTTGTAAAACTTTTGGCCATGATCGTTGAACGATATATTTTTGATAAATGGCCCTACGATGACGCGCTAAAGTTCATGTCTCAAGCCAAAGATCGTGTTTTTAGGAACCCTGATCTCGTGATTGTTGCTTCGGGATCTCATTGTGAACGAGTAATCACTCTTGGCCGAAACCCTGAACGAAACTGGGTTAATCCTGGTCTTTTAAAGCAGGTTCTCGTGCGCACGCTTGCACGCGGGGGAGGGCCCACGGCGCATGAGCCGGGCCAGCTGGTGCTTTATCCCATAATAAATTTGCGCCATTTTAATCTGAGCGTAGGTCAGCTCATCACGGCGTTGCTCAATACGATGAAAAATTTTGCCAATCTTCTTTCTATCGATGCCGCAATCGATTGCCAAAATCCTGGTCTTTATGTCGATGGCATGAAAGCCGGTTTTCTGGGTTTACGCGTCGATAACCACGTCACACAGCATGGTATCGCCATCAATGTGAAAAATGATCTGGAGACTTTTTCGTTCATTGATCCTTGCGGTGTTAAGGGGTTGCCGGTGACGGCGCTGGCTAGTCATGTGGAAGTCAATCAGGAAATGGACGAACTGGCCCAGATATTAATAGAAGGTTTTTTAGGTGAGGGCATTGTCATCCCGACCCTTTGTCATCCCGTATGCCTTAAAGATGCCCGCAGGGCATCGGCGTATTAGTACGGGACCTCAGCATAGTGCCGCTATCCGGAGATCCTGGACTCCTTCGCCGATTGCTCGCGGCAATCTACTCGGCATCCAGGATGACAAAGAAAACTGGCATTACCTCGATGCCAGTTTTACCTCCACCGGCACCTCCTTCGACGAAGGCGTATTGCTTAAAAAAGCCACAGCCCCCAGAGGAATGAGCGGATTGGCCTCAGGAAAATAAGCAGCAACCGCACCTTGCTTAATCTCATGAATCTTGACTTTAAAACCAAAAATCGATCGCCGCTCGCCCTGCCACACCGAGGTAATATCCACTTGATCATCATGCTTCAACGAACGTGCCTTCGCATCGTCAGCATTCATGAAAATCACGTTTCGCTCACCAAAGACGCCACGATAACGATCTTCTAAACCGTAGATCGACGTATTGAACTGATCGTGGCTGCGAATGGTGGTGAGCAGAAGGGAGTGGTTGCTTAAATCTACCAAATCGTGACGCGCGGGAAAAAAATTGGCCTTGTGATTTTTGGTACGAAAAACTCGATTTCGCGCAGCGTTTTCCAACAAAAACCCGTGGGGATTTTTTAGGCGCTCGTTGTAGGGAGAAAAGCCATGAACGCATTTTTCCATCAGGTCTCTTATCCGCGCATAATCTTTTGCGATGTCGTGCCACACGAGGGGGAAATCGCCTAATGTTTTTTGGGCAAGCTCGGCGATGATAGCGACCTCCGACATCAACGCACTGTCAGCTGGCGCAAAATTCCCGCGCGATGAGTGGACGATGCCCATGCTGTTTTCCACGCTAACGGTCTGCTCAAGGCCCATGGTCATGTCTTTTTCCACGCGCGAAAGGCAAGGCAAGAGGATCACCTGTCCAGCATCAATAAGGTGCCCGCGGTTCAGCTTGGTAGCCACGAAAACGCAGGTGTCCACTTGTTCCATTGCCGCTTTGGTATGAGTTGTATCCGGACTTGCTTGCAAAAAATTGCCGCCGAGCGCCATGAAAAAATCCAAATCCCCGTTTGTCATCGCGTGGATGGTTTCCACCACGTCAAACCCATGATCTTGAGGGGGGACAAAATCGAAGGTTTCCGAAAGTTTTCTTAAGAACTCTTTTTTGGGTTTTTCCGTGATGCCCACAGTGCGGTTGCCTTGGACGTTGCTATGGCCCCGCACGGGGCAAAGACCGGCTCCCGGTTTGCCCACGTGGCCGCGCATAAGGGCGACATTGGTGAGTGCATTCAGGGCGTAAACCGCATGGCGATTTTGCGTGAGTCCCATGCCCCAGGCGTAGATCACTCGATCTTTGGCGAGGAGTTCGGCAAGTTCGGCGATTTCATTCGCCCTAAGCCCAGTTTTATGTTCGAGATCTTCTAGTGAAAACCTATTCAACGATTGCTTAAATTCATCAAAACCGTGGCAATTATTATGGATAAATTCGCTATCAATATGGTCGCGTTCAAGTAACATTTTGGCCAGCGCATAAAACAAAAACACGTCCTGGGATAAGCGAATTTGAAAATAATGAGTGGCGAGTTTTTGCGCTGAAAACAGCATGTCGCCTATATGTTGTGGATGGCGAAAATGTTTGAGTCCCGGCTCAATTATGGGATTGATCACCACGATTTTTGCACCGTTTTTGTGGGCATCTTTCAAAGTTGAAAGCATTCGCGGGTGATTGGTGGCCGGGTTATGACCGATGAGCAATATCACTTCGGCTTGCAAAAAATCTTCGAGTTGCACAGTGCCTTTTCCAATTCCAATGGCTTGGTTAAGGGCCACACCTGAGGACTCATGGCACAAATTTGAGCAATCGGGCAGGTTATTGGTGCCTAAAGAGCGCGCGAAGAGTTGATACAAAAAAGCGGCCTCGTTGCTGGTGCGTCCCGATGTATAAAATGCCGCTCGGTTGGCACGAGTATTTTTTAAAGCGCTTGCCGCAGTGGAAAGTGCTTCCTCATAGGAAATCGGCGTGAAGTGACTTGCTCCTCGCTTCTTTACCGCGGGCGACGTCAATCGGCCCAATTGTTCGAGTTCGAAATCGCTTAAATTTTGCAAATCTTCGAGGCTATTTTTCCTAAAAAATGGCGCATCTAATTTTTGTTTTTGTAAAGCGCTGAGCAAGGTTTTGGCGCCGTTTTCACAATATTCGAAACGACTGCGATGCTCGGGCTCAGGCCAGGCGCAGCCCGGGCAATCAAAACCCTTTTTTTGATTCATGCTTGCGAGGGCCGAGAAGCCACGTACGATGCCATTCTGGCGTGCATGTTTTAGCGTCGACATGACAGCTTTTAGGCCGCCCGAATAGATTTTTTGTGCCACTTAATCCTCACAAATCACGGTTGATCCACCGCAATACACATTGAAACGCTTGTCTCTTAGAAATCCAATTAACGTGATGTTGAGCCGATTGGCGAGATCAATCGCGGCACTGGTGGCTGCGCCCATGAAGGCGGCGCAGGGAATACCGGCCATGGCTGCTTTTTGTACAAGCTCTAAGCTCGCTCGCGAGGTCATGATCAGTGTTGAGGAGCTGAATATGATTTCGGATTGGAGGCCATAGCCGACCAGTTTGTCGAGTGCATTGTGGCGACCGACATCTTCGCGGTAAGCCATTCGAACGCCTGTTCCATCGAACAAGAAGGCACCATGGGTGCCACCGCTATGGAAAAAGGCGCTATCTACTGTGTTACACAGCGACAACATGGCCAATAATTGCGAGGATGTAAGTGTCTGGGGTGTCGCCAAAACGGCTTTTTGGGGCGGCATAAAATCGCCTGCACACATGCCACAGGCGCTACTACGCGCTTGAATATGACGAGCCTGGTGGGGGCGGTAGAAAACTTGTTCGGCAAGTTCCACAACCATAGCGTTGCTAATCGGAAAAAATCCGGTGATTTCTTTAACGTTCGAAATTAATCCTAAAGAAAACAATAATCCTGTGATGAGCTCTTCATCATGACCCGGCGTGCGCATGAGCACACAAAAGTGATCGCGGGTTTTATTATACCGCGGGCCAGAGGTAATTTCGACGAACAGCGGTTCTTCTACGGCAATGAGATCGGGGATTTCTTCATGGCCATTTTTTTTAAAAATGGCGACGTTACGCGATGTTACGCTGATAGATTCCATAGATTTCTCACGCCTTGCTGGGGTGGTCTTTCACTGCTAAGGAGCGGGGGTTACACGAACAGCTTAGGACCCGGTGATGAAACTTCATGAATATCAAGCAAAAGAATTGCTTAGAAAACGGGGTGTAAAACTTCTTGATTCCCAAGTGTGTTTTACGCTCAGTGAAGCCCGCGCCGCTATTCGAAATATTGGATTTCCCTGCGTGATCAAAGCACAAGTCCACGCCGGTGGTCGCGGTAAAGCTGGCGGCATCAAAGTGGCGCAAGATGAGGCCACCGCACTCAAGTATGCTGAAGAAATTTTGGCTCTGACCATTAAGACTGCGCAAACCGGCGAAAAAGGTCTAAAGGTATCTTCAGTTCTCATCGAAAAGGGCGCCGTAATAAAACAGGAACTCTATATTGGTTTTGCTGTGGATCGGGAACGATCGCAAATCTGTCTAATGGCGTCGCTATTTGGTGGAATGGACATTGAAGATGCCGCCCATAAAGACCCCGATGCGATCAAAAAAATATTTATTGAAAAGCGCATCGGACTGATGCCCTATCAAGTGCGGGATTTGGCTGACGAGCTCAAAATAGATCCTCAGGTGAAACGGCAATTGGTGCCTTTGGTGCTGAATGCCTATCGGACATTTGTTGAGACCGACGCGTCGATGCTAGAGATAAATCCGCTAGCGATAGTGGATGGCCATGAAGTGGTCGCCCTTGATGCACGCATGACCATTGATGAAAATGCTCTTTATCGCCAGCGTCCCATTGGTGAAATGCGAGATCCGACGCAAGAAGACCAAAAAGAAATCGAGGCTTCACGTCATGGCTTAAGCTATGTAGCGCTTGATGGTTCGATAGGCTGCATGGTTAACGGCGCTGGTCTTGCGATGGCCACGATGGATGTCATCAAATTTGTCGGTGGAAGCCCCGCTAACTTTCTCGATGTCGGCGGTTCCGCCACTAAAGAGCGAGTGCAAGAAGCCCTTTCTATCATTGTCCATGACCAAAACGTCAAAGCGATTTTTGTGAATGTGTTTGGCGGCATCGCCAAATGCGACGTTATTGCTGAGGGCATCGTCGCGGCGGCTCAAACCTTAAAGCTCAAAGTTCCGTTAGTGGTGCGCCTTGAAGGTACCAATGTGGCTTTAGGAAAGAGTATTCTTGAACGCTCCGGCCTCACCATCATTCCTGCGAGCGACATGCTCGATGGTGCCAAGAAAGCCGTGGCTTGCGCGAAATAGAGGTAGAGAATGTCGATTTGGGTAAATTCGGAAACTAAAGTTTTGGTGCAGGGCATCACTGGTAAAGCCGGTGCATTTCACGCGGAACAAATGCTCGCCTATGGCACGAAGGTGGTGGGCGGGGTATCGCCCGATAGAGGCGGTGAGCGGTTCTTGGACCGCGTTCCCATATTTAACGGTGTGCGAGAAGCTAAAGAGCGGACCAAGGCCAATGCCACGGTGATCTTTGTGCCCGCGCCTATGGCTCAGGATGCCATTTTAGAAGCCATTGCGGCCCAGATGGAGCTCGTGGTGTGCATTACCGAGGGTATTCCTACGTTTGACATGTTATTGGTCAAAGAGATTCTAAAAAATAGCAAAACGCGGCTAATCGGACCCAATTGCCCAGGGATTGCGACGCCCGATTCTTGCAAACTTGGCATCATGCCAGGATTTATTCATAAGAAGGGTACGGTGGGTGTGATTTCCCGCTCGGGTACGCTTACCTATGAAGCGGTGTATCAGTTGACCAATATAGGGCTTGGGCAATCCACCTGTGTGGGTGTAGGGGGCGATCCGATCATCGGTACGAGTTTCATTGATGCATTGGCTGCTTTTGAGGCCGACAAAGAGACCAACGCCATTGTTTTGATTGGCGAAATCGGTGGCAACGACGAAGAAATGGCCGCTCAGTTTATTAAAGATCATGTGAAAAAACCGGTGGTAGGTTTTATTGCCGGCCAAACGGCACCGCCGGGCAGGCGCATGGGCCACGCTGGAGCCATTATTTCTGGAGGCGAAGGAACAGCCGCGGAAAAAATCAGGGCCTTTAAAGAAGCGGGCGTCACCGTTGCAGCAACGCCCGCTGAGATTGGACAAAGGGTTAAGGACCTTCTTTAGAAGCCAGCTTTAATGTTGGCGCCTGCTCCCATTCCCTTGGCACCAACATTTGCGCCTGCATTAAAATTCCTGTTCTTCCAATTATTGATGTTATCGTTTTTGTTTCCCCACTTTTTATCGTCCCATTTGTTGTCGTTCCACTTGTTCCATTTTTTATGACGTCCGCCAAAACCGATACCATAACCATAGGTTCCAACGCCGTAACCATAGGTGCCTACGCCGTAGGTTGGCTCACCACAAGAAGTACAAGTTTCATCGATTCCACTGCCATACAACCCGCCGGCATACAGTCCGCACATCGAGTGAGCGGGATAAGCGGCGCAGAAATTGGCACAGGCATAGCTACCTGGAAAATAAAAACAGTTATATGAGCTCCAATCCAAAGTATTGCTTGCGCCTTCATTTAGATTGAGGTCATCATTTTCTTGAACCGAATTATTGGCCAAGGTTGAGGTGGAAATAGCCAAAGAAAAAACAACAGCGCTAAGGCTGAGAACAAGTTTACTCATATCATTCTCCATTGATATCAATAGATTAACTATTAGTCTTTCTAACAATTGCGATTCATTAATGCATAAAAAATGGCTCCAAGGGAGCCATTTTCTTTATGCCGGTTATTTGCCAACGGGCATGGGAACTTTATCTATTTCAACTGTGGTTCTCGTATAAGGACAGCCATAGCTGGCGTATCCCCACCACGGGTAATAGGAATAACTATAGGGTCGATAAAATCCGTAATGTCTAAAGTACGGGTAATATCCCCAAAATGAATCACTATTCCCTTCAGTGAGATCTAAGTCACCATCATCATCGGCATTTTGCACGGCAGTGACATCAACTGTCGACTTTTCGGTTTTTAGCGCACTTACGCTTTGACCAAAGGCCCACAACAATGTTGCCATAATAATCGGCATCAATTTGATAAAATATCTCATATTGATACCTCAGTAACATATAGCAAATATCGCGGTTAAATTACCCGATATTGCTTACGAAAAGGGGGGCCGAAGTCCCCCCTGTTTGTATATAACGAACAGGATCGGTTTATGCATGGGGATCGCGAGATCACTACTTACAAATTGCCGGATATTGTTAACGAAAAGGGGGACCGAAGTCCCCCCTGCTTGTATTATAGTGGACGTAATCCGTTTATGCACGGATCACGAGATCACTACCACCACAAGTTAGTGTAATATGGATAAGCCCAGTTATAGATGGAGCTTACATATGGATAGCCCCAGTTATAAAGGCCACCGTACAAGCCGTACAAGCCGCCATAGCCCCAGCCACGGCCCCAGCCGCCCCAACCACGTCCCCAACGACGCCATTGGTCAGATGCACTGTCATTAAGATCAAGATTTTGATCGTCAACGTTCATTTGATCGGCTGCGATATTCAAATCATGTGTCACGACTTTGTCATCTGCCGAATCGCTAGCAGCATAAACAGCTATCGGTGCGGCAATCAAAAATGCCCAGAAAGCTACCAAAAAACGTAGTTTCATGATCTACTCCTTAGTTATGCAAAAAACCCCTGATGGTTTCTTGTTCAAAATTAAGAGCCACACCCATTCAATCGTTTATTAAGACGCGGCCCTGAGGATATTTAGTGGTAGGAGGGTGTATGTGCATGTGCTTTAGCAGCAGATCGGTGTAACCCCTTAAAATCGCGGGATATCTTTTTATCCGATTGCCATTGGTGATCCATTTGGCATACGGATCCTGACCAAAATAATGTTTTAGGACGCACCATGACCAAAGAAAGAGTTCGTACCCGCATTGCGCCATCTCCCACTGGCGATCCGCATATCGGGACTGGATACGTGGCCCTCTTTAATTATGCCTTCGCTAAGCGCCATGGTGGAGATTTCCTATTGCGCATCGAAGATACGGATCAGGCGCGCTCTACCAAAAAAAGTGAAGAAGACATTCTAAGGTCCCTAAAATGGTTGGGAATTTCTTGGGCTGAGGGCCCTGATATTGGCGGTCCCTGCGGTCCCTACCGGCAAAGCGAGCGCCTGGATATTTATCAAAAATATGCTCAAATATTGCTCGATAAAAAAGCGGCTTATCAGTGTATCTGCACGCAAGAGCGCCTGAGCGAGCTCAGAGCACGCCAGCAGGCTCTTAAACAGCCCTCAGGCTACGATGGTCGCTGCCGCGACGCTGACCCCGCAGAAATAGCCGGCGCTATCAAAAACGGCATGCCCCATGTGCTGCGCCTTAAAACTCCCCAAAGCGGTGAGCTCAGGATGCCCGATTTGTTGCGTGGCGAAATTATCGTGTCTTTCACTGAGGTGGACGATCAGGTGCTCATGAAGAGCGATGGCTTTCCCACTTACCATCTCGCAAACGTGGTGGACGACCACCTCATGGGCATTACCCACGTTATTAGAGGAGAGGAGTGGATAAGCTCGCTGCCGAAACATATCCTGCTTTACGAGGCCTTGGGTGTGGCCAAGCCGCAGTTTTGCCATTTGCCGCTCTTAAGAAATGCCGATAAATCGAAAGTATCTAAGCGCAAAAACCCCGTGTCGCTCAATTATTTCAAAGAAGCTGGGTACCTGCCGGAAACTATGATCAATTTTTTGGGCCTTATGGCCTACTCCATGGAAGACAACAACGAGATGTTTTCCCTAAGCGACTTTATCAACACTTTCGAGCTTAGCCGCGTGTCGCTTGGCGGTCCGGTTTTTGATATGAAAAAGCTCTTGTGGCTTAACGGCAGATACCTTCGGGAAAAACTCACCGACGATGAATTTGTTGAGTATCTGGGTAAGCAGCTGTTTAACCAAAACTATATGAAAGCCATCGCGCCACTCGTGCGTGAGCGGGTGCAAAAATCAGAAGATTTTGTATCTTACGCCGATTTCTTCTTTCACGGCGATATTATCGCTGAGCCTAACGAATTTTTGATTGGCGAAAAGGGTCCAAAAGACAGCCAGGATATTTTAGAAAAAATCGTGGAAGCCATCGAATCTGTTGCTACTTTTGATACAGATTCTTTGTCGGGTGCCACAAAAAAACTCATCACCGATTTGGGCCTGAAGACCAAAGACGTGCTCATGCCGATGCGCATGATGATTTGTGGTAAACACGCGTCACCACCCCTGTTTGAAACCATGGCCGTTTTAGGTAAGGAACGGTGCCGCTATCGCCTGCGTTCCGCTATCGATGCGTTAAAAAAGCTTTAACTTAGGAGTAAACTATGAGCAGAGAACAAACCCTTTCGATTATTAAACCCGACGGTGTGAAAGGCAATTTGGTAGGCAAGATCGTCAGCATGTTCGAAGATGCCGGCCTTAGCATTGTGGCAAGCCGCATGGCCATTTTGAGCCGCCATGAGGCGGAAGGTTTCTACGCAGTACACAAGGCTCGTCCATTCTTTGGTGAATTGGTGGATTTTATGTGCTCGGGACCTGTCTTGCTCATGGTTTTGGAAGGCCCAAACGCCATTAAGAAAAACCGCGAAATCATGGGAGCTACTAACCCGGCTGATGCAGCCCCTGGTACGATTAGAAAGCTTTTTTCGAAGTCCATCGGAGAAAACACGGTTCACGGATCGGATGCGCCTGACACGGCTCAGTTTGAGATCTCGTGGTTTTTTAAGGGGAGTGACGTTTGTAGCCGAGGGTAATAGCAGCCTCTTTTTCTATTTGTCATCCTGACGTTAATGTCTTCCTGGATGCCAAAAAGATTGCCGCAGGCAATCGGCAAAGAAGTCCAGGACCTTGGATGGTGGCACTATACGGAGGTCCCGTACTAATCGCCGATGCCCTGCGGGCATCTTTTAAGGCATACGGGATGACAATAGAGTGGGGGATGACAATAGGTAATGTGTCGCCCCGCGACTTGATCGCGGGGTCCGCAAAGCGGACACGCCCGATAAATTATTTAAACTTTTCAATAATATTTTTTATTTGCTTTTTTATATCGGCAGACGGGTTTTTGTCTTCATCAATCACCGTAATAATTTTAACCTCTTTTTTACTGAAATCAGTAGCAAAATTAAGTCTAACCATAAAAGAATCAGAATTGGTTATTTCTGCGAATCTATATGGCGCTGGCGCGATAGCATTCTTTGAGAGCAGAGCGATCATTACAATGTGCTTAAATTTAGCTTTCTTTTCCAAGAAATTTGTTTCGTATAACGTTGGATCCATTCTCGTATCAAATCTCTGAACAAAGAATAAAATAGAATCCGCAAATAAGCTTTGCTGTTTTTCATCGTATAATTTATACTTAGTAACGTCATCAAATATTGGAATAAAAAAATTGTAATCCGTCATATTTTCTGTCGGTGCATATATAAAAACACTTTTAGAGTTGTCAGGTTTACTGTCCGATTTGCTTGTATCGCTTTCATCGCTTTCACTGTTGCTAGTTTTATCGTTCTTATTTTTGTCAGAGCCGGTTACGCCGGTCTTCGTATCTGTCTTACCACGGCCACAGGAGGAGCATCCTATCAAAATGGTGGCCAATAAAATTATATAAAATAACTTGCTATATCTATTCATCACTATTAATCAACCGCAGCTAAAATATCGTAGTTTAGTGTAGCAGATAGGCGTCATTTTCGCAATATAGAGCCACCTGGGATTACATCATGGCGGCAGATAACCAATTGACTTAGCGTGTAAAAGCTACCCGCACAAAAATTTCTGGCGCATTTTCGGGGTGGACGTTACACCCCATAATGAGGCGACTGAAAACAAAAATCGGCCTGGGCCGTGTGTTGTGCGTGTTTCTCGCTCTGAGCTCTCCCTTCTTAACCGGGATTATCTCAACCCCCCGGCTTGAGGAAAAGCCGGCGGGAGAGGGTATTAACGCTTCGTTAGATGAACTCATGTACCGCGTGCTTGAGCTCAATCGTCAGGGGCAGCATAAGCAGGCTATCGACCTGTTAAGCGTCGCCATAAAAAATGACAAAGAAAACGCGTTGTTGCGTACTTTGCTCATGCAGACCTTCGATCTGTTTTTAGAAAGCGAAATCAAACTTGGACAGGAACAAATCGCTAAAGACGCAACGAATGTTGACGCTTATTTGCGAGTTTCGAGCGGGCTCGATCTAGCAGGGGACCGTTTTAATGCAGCTGGAATCTTGCTGCGCGGTATTTTTGCCAACGAAACCTCTGCGTCGCTTTGGATGGCCATCGCCAAAATGGAGCTCAAATCAGGGCGTAATAATGAGGCTTTAGACGTGTTTCGCGAAGTGATCAGGCTCGATGATAAAAACCCGGACGCTCTCAATAACGCCGCATTCTTATTGTCTACTCGGGTGGGCTGTGATGACCAGGACCTTCTGCAGGCTGAACGTTATGCAAAAAATGCTCGGGATCTCGATCCCACCAATGCCCAATACATCGATACGCTAGCGGAAGTTCAGTTTAAGAAGGGCAACCAGGATTTGGCACTGAGCCTGATAAAAGAGGCCATCCGCCTAGCGCCCCAGGAAGAAGAGTTTAAATCGCAGCTCAAGCGCTTTTCGCTGAGGCCGCCGATTAATATGCAGTGAAAACCCTTCAAGGCTTGTCCCTTTGAAAAAGGGCGCTGTTGCATAACCCCAGATTATTGGAACTCCTACTCCTCTCCCGCTTGCGGGGGAGGCTGGGAGGGGGTGGAGACACCGCGACATTTGCATGAAAAAGTCATAAAATCGTTTGTGTTTTGATAAAATATGGTCGCTACCCCGGTTTGCTGCGTATCTCCACCCCCTCCCTAGCCTCCCCCGCAAGCGGGAGAGGAGTCGTTGGGTGCTCATACATAAGGGTTATGCAACAACCCCCTTTGAAAAAGGGAGGGAAAAAGGTGCCAAAAATAGTCCTTAAGCTTGTTCATTGACACCTTTACCCCCCAAGCTTATGAAGCCTCATGGAAAAGAAAACAGTAATAATTGACAGCAAAACGAAATCGGCCCTGAAGGGGCAAGCGCACCATTTAAAACCCGTGGTACAGATCGGCAAAAAAGGCTTAAACGAAGCGGTGATCGAAGAAATTGACCGCGCGCTTTTGGCGCATGAACTCATTAAAGTGCAGCTTCATCCCGATTTAAAAAATACCAGTGAAGAAGTCATCCAGGATATTACTTTAAAGACATCCTGTTCGCTCATTGATACCATTGGCAACATTGTGATTTTTTATCGTCAAAACGAAGAAGATTAGGAGCTTTATGGCCAAGCTTTACCCACCATCGACTTGCCAAAACGCATTCTCTTTACCAGTCAGCGATTTGCATACCCTTCACGTCGAAGAATACGGCAACCCAAAGGGCCTCCCCGTGGTGTTTGTGCACGGCGGTCCCGGTGGTGGAATTGATGAGCGTTACCATCGGTATTTTGATCTGACCAAATGGCGAGTGGTGCTGTTTGATCAACGGGGTTGCGGCCGCTCTACGCCTTTTGGCGAGATCAAAGAAAACACCACGTTTGACCTCGTGGCCGATATGGAAAAGATCCGCGCGCACTTGAGAATCGAACACTGGCATGTGTTTGGCGGTTCGTGGGGCAGCACGCTGTCGCTCGCCTATGCCATAAAGCACGCCGAGCGCGTGCGCTCCCTCATGCTGCGCGGCATTTTTTTGGTGCGCAAATCCGAAATTAATTGGTTTTACCAAGATGGCGCCGGCCGCTTTTTTCCCGATGAATGGGAAAGGTATTTGGCACAAATTCCCGAGGCAGAACGCGGTGACATGGTTAAGGCCTATCACAAGCGCTTAACCAGCCCCGATCGGGAAGTCGTTTTACAAGCGGCACGGGCGTGGAGCAGGTGGGAAGGCGCTACTTCTAAACTATTGCAAGACAAAAACTCGATTGAAAAATTCCAAAGCGACCAGTTTGCTTACGCTTTTGCTCGCATAGAAAATCATTATTTTATCAATCATGCATTCTTTGAGAGCGATTCTTACTTGCTTGATAATATACACAAAATAGCTCATATTCCCGGCGTGATTGTGCAGGGGCGTTATGACATGCCATGTCCTCCCGTGAGTGCCTACGAACTTCATAAAAAATGGCCCAAGTCCGAGCTCATCATGATCGAAAATGCCGGCCATGCCCTTAGTGAAGAGGGAATTACGGAAGCATTAGTAGATGCCACCAATCGATTTTTAGGTATGTAAAATGTCTCCTGCGACTTTGCTTTTTAAGCCAGATAAAAAAGGGATTTTTAATAAGAGTCCCATTTATACAGTGCTATTGTTTTCAAAAATCCTCGCCCATTGTACTAAATTTGTTTCCGAAGCCATGCAAAATCGGGCGGATGTAAAACTTACCGACGAATATATTGATAGGTTTTGGCGCATTAATTTTGAGGAGACTAAAACTTCTCTTTATGTCACTGGCCGAGAGCTTCTTAAGGCAAGCGAAACCTATGTGTTTATGTCGAACCATGAGTCATGGATGGACATCCCAGCGGTGTTTGGCGCGGTGCCGTCGAGCTTGCGCATGGTGGCCAAATTGGGGCTCATGAAAATTCCCATTTTTGGGCGAGCGCTGAATAGCGGTGGGTTTATTTTTGTCGACAGAAAAAATCGCGCGCGAGCCATTCGTCAGCTTGAAATCGCTAAAGAGAGGCTCAATGACGGGATATCTATCTGGATTGCGCCCGAAGGAACGCGCTCGCGAAAAAAAGAAATTGGTAGTTTTAAAAAAGGCGGGTTTTATTTAGCGTCCCAATTACAAAGACCAATTGTACCGGTTTATATCGAAGGTGCTTTTGAGGTGATGCCGCCTGACAGTCCTTATGTGTACCCCAATCGCGCCATTACCGTACATTTTTGTGAACCTATTGAAACTGTTGGCTACGGCAAAGACAATCTTGACGAATTGGTGCTAAAAGTTAGAAATGCCATCATTCAAAAAAAGATCGCAGTTGAAAAATTAGGTGACACACATGACGCTCAAATCTCAGGTCGACACACTTAGGGCTGAGTTGCAGAGAATTGTTTTAGGTCAGCATCGCCTCATCGACCGCCTGTTGCTTGCGTTATTTGCTGACGGGCATCTATTGGTGGAAGGCGCACCGGGCCTCGCTAAAACCAAATCGATTAAAGCTTTATCGACTTTTATCGAAGGCGATTTTCACCGCATTCAGTTTACGCCTGATTTGCTGCCGGCGGATATTACAGGCACGGAGATTTTACACCCCGAATCCAAGAGCTTTCATTTTCACAAAGGGCCCATTTTTCATAATTTGATTTTGGCCGACGAAATCAATCGAGCAGCTGCCAAAGTGCAATCGGCGCTGCTCGAGGCGATGGGTGAGCGGCAGGTCACCGTGGGCAATAAAACCTATCCTATGCCTGAGCTTTTTTTGGTAATGGCCACGCAAAATCCTCTTGAGCAGGAAGGGACCTTTGCTTTGCCCGAAGCTCAGCTGGATCGCTTTATGATGCATGTGATGATCGACTACCCGGATGCACAAACGGAAAAAGGGATTTTACATCTAAATCGTCGAGAAATCTTGGCTGATTCAAAATATAATTCCCCAAAAAAACTTTTAAGCCAAGCCGACATTTTGGCCATTCGTCAGGAAATTTCGCAGATTTTTATGGATCCATCTATCGAAGAATATATTGTGCAGCTCGTCATGGCGACCCGCAAGCCCAAGAAATACGACGACGATTTGGCGCGTCTCATCGCCTATGGTGTAAGCCCTCGTGCAACTATTTATTTTGACCGCTGTAGCCGAGCGTTCGCCTGGCTGAACGGTCGCGATTTTGTTGCCCCGAGCGACATTCAAGAAATTGCTCACGAGATTTTACGTCATCGCCTCGGTTTAAGTTTTGAAGCCGAATCCCGCGGTGTTAATAAAGATAGCGTGATCGATGACATCCTGCGGCTGGTGCCGGTGCCATAGGTGAGGGAAACACAATGGCTAAAGCGGACGTCGGCATTCTAGGCATTGCACCCACATTTGCCGAACTTTATTTTGAGGGGCTTAAACAAAAAGCTGGCTCGCTTAAACTGCTCAAGCGCTCACTCCCCCGAGGCGGTCAACGCCTTTCTCGATTAAAAGGTCGCGGGATGGATTATGCCGAATCGCGACCTTACGTGCCTCTCGATGAAGTACGGCGCATAGATTGGCGCGTCAGCGCGCGACTTAATAAGTGGCACACCAAATTGTTTGTGGAAGAAAAAGACCGCCCCATTGTTCTTGTCGTGGATTTTCGGTCATCGATGTTTTTTGGCAGCAAAAATTGCTTCAAATCCTATTTAGGTGCCGTTATTGCGGCGAAGCTTGCCTTTTTGGCATGGCGCGGCGGCGATCGGGTAGGGGCGTATATTTTTGACGATGAACGCGCGCAGACTTTGGTACCGAAAAATAATCGCGTTCAGGTGGCTCAAATATTGCGTGACTTGGAAGTGTTTGGGCAACCTAAAGACCAAAGCGTCCCAGCCATGCCGAAGCCGTTTTTGGCCAATCTAACGACGCTCGCCAAACCGGGTACGGCGATTTTTATTATCTCTGATTTCTTTTATTTCGACGATAATGAAGTGCAAGCGCTATTTAATATCCAAAAGCGCTCCGAAGTTATTTTTTTGCGCATCACCGATCCGCTCGAAGTATCGCTTCCCGATATTGGTGCAGCAGGCTTAACATTTGGCAACGAAACCGTGTTTTTCAATACGCATGAAAAAAAATTCAGACAGGAGTATGCTCAAGTCTGTCGCACTCGTCTCGACCAATTAAATGCGAAACTCGCTGAGCTAAATATTAGATGCGTTGATTTTTCCACCGCCGAGGCGCCTGAGATCGGCATGCATAGACTCCTGAGGGTGAACGCATGAACCCTGAGGTATTGTCGCAACTAAAGGGTGCGGATTGGCCAGTTGAGCCGTCCTGGTGGCCACTTTCAGTGGGATATTACCTGGTGGTGGCCGTTATTTTGGGTCTAGCGGTTGCAGGATTTTTTTATGGACGTCGTTGGGTAACGCGACGACATTTGCGAAGACAGCTGCTCGGTGAACTTTCGCTTATCGAAAATCGCTTTTTACAAAATCAAAATATCGGATTGTTGCAAAGCGAAATAAGTATGTTGGTTGCAAAAACCTTGCGTCATATTGTGTCGCCGCGCGGCTTGACCGCGGGGTCCGTGAAACTGAAGGTCGGCTATGGATACCGCGCTCAAGCCGCGGTACGACATGAAGGGTGCCCACTGAAATCGATGGACGCTGTATTTACGCTTGCAGCCCGTAAAAAAGAGTTTGATGAGATATTTCCTCGCCAAGAACCACTTTTTTTCCTTTTGCTACAAGACCGCTATCATCGTGAGCCCCAAATAGATGCCAATAAACTGTTAATGCTTGCGAAATTTGGGATACAAAAATGCCGGCTCTAAAGTTTATGTGGCCATGGCTAGCCCTATTACTGGCCTTCTTGTTTCCCATGTGGTTGATGGCCAAAAGACAGAGCAAAGGCAGCGTAATTCACAGCCATTTAGCGTTGGTGATAAAGAAACTCGGCGCGAACAAAAAATCGGGCACGAAAGACTTCGTTTTTTTTGCCACGTGTTTTTGCTTATTGGTATTGAGCGTCATGCGACCGGCTTGGGTAAAGAATCCCATCGAAATAAGTCGCGCAGGGCGAAGCATCATGATCGTGCTCGACATTTCCGAGAGTATGGAGGTTAAGGATATGACTTTGGGCGGCAGGCCCGAGGATCGTTTGACCATTGCCAAGGCCATACTCAATGATTTTATTACCGCGCGAAAAAATGATCGACTTGGGCTTGTGGTATTTGGCTCAGAGGCTTTTTTACACTCGCCCCTAACTTTTGATCACGACACATTAAGGCGCTTTTTAGGCGAGAGTGAAATTGGTTTTATGGGCCCAAAGACGGCTTTTGGCGATGCGCTTTTATTGGCTACTAAAACTTTGCTTGAGGAAAGTGGCGATAAATTAGTGATTTCTCTCACGGATGGTCAAACCAATGCGGGGCATGTGGAACCTGGGCCTGCCGCAGAAATTGCCAAGCAGCACGGAATAAAATATTTCGTCGTAGGTATGGGGGCTGATCGCATGCAGGTGCAAGGATTTTTTGGTACCAATACCGTTAATCCGTCAAGCGATCTCGATGAAGCCGAGCCAACGCTCAAAAAGATTGCGCTCCTCACCGGCGGTCAATATTTTCGAGCCCATGATTCAAATGCCTTAAAAGCGTCCTACCAAAAAATCGATGAAATGGTGCCGCATAGCGCCGATCCTGAGATTATAACGCCATCTAAAGAACTCTTCTTTTGGCCTTTATTGTTGGCGTTGTCATTGCTTTTGATTCGCCGGCTTTGGTTTTTTACGATGGTGAAGCGCAATGCCTGATCTTCTCCAATTTCATTTTTTGCGACCATGGTGGCTACTGCTCTTCGTGCTCCCTTTGATTTTTTGGCGGGCGACGGGATCAAAGCAGGCATGGCAACGCGTGATCGATCCCCACCTTTTGGCATATCTTTCGGGCACGGTGGGAAATTTAACAAAAAGGCGGTGGTCATTTTTTGCCTTTCTTGTGTTCGCCATTATCGGCATGAGCGGCCCGACCATAAACCAAATGCCTAAAAGCCACTGGCAAGCTTCGGCGCCCATTGCCATATTGCTTGAGTTAAGCCCCGAAATGCTCGCAATGGATATCAGCCCATCGCGCCTAAAACGCGCCAAGTTCAAAATTATGGATCTTATGGAAAGGAATCCTGAACGCGAAGTGGCGCTCCTAGCCTTTGGGGGCGATGCTCACGTGGTGGTGCCATTTACGCAAGATCATAACACCATCAAAAATCTGCTTCCGGCTCTCGATGAAAAAACCATGCCGGTGAAGGGTGTTCGCCTTACCGATGCGATAAATCGAGCGGCAGAATTATTTAAAAACCGTGGGCTCGCCAACATCGTAGCAATTACGTCAGGCAAGGTGGATGATTCCGAGAGGGATCTTGCCGCCGCCATAAATCGTATTGATGGCCAGGTGATTTTGTGGCGTTTTGGCACCCCACAAAAAAATGCCGTGGCATTTAGTTTGGATAATTCCGATATTGAGCAAATCACCAGAAATCTCAAAATGCCATCTGCCGCCGGTTTTGGTTCTAGAAAATATGACGATTGGTATGATCTAGGCCCCTACTTTGTGCTTATCGCCCTGTTTTTTTTCCTGCTGTCCTATTTTAGCGGCGGGATTTTTTTGGCGCTTTGTTTTATGGTTCCCATAAAAAGTCATGCGGGAGTATTGGATTGGTTCCTACGCCGTGACCAACAAGGGTATGAGGCTTTAGCCAAGAAAGAATTTGAAAAAGCGGCGTCGCTTTATCAGGATGATTTTTCGAAAGGAACGGCATATCTCGAAGCAAAAAACTACGAAAAAGCGGCGGAGCACCTGAAAAAAACCAATAATGCATCGGGAAAATATAACCTCGGCAACGCGCTCGCGCACTTGGGCCAGGTGGACGAGGCCATTAAGGCTTACGACGATGCGCTAAAATTGGATCCTAATCATGAAAAAGCGAAATTTAATAAAGATTTATTAGAAAAACAAAAGGACAAAAAATCAGAGCAACCCGAGCAAAGTAATAGCTCTGAGAGTAAGAGCCAAAGCGAGAAATCTCGTGAAACCAGCCCGCAAGAAAAAAATACTGGTTCAAAAGAAGAGGAAAAAAAACCACAGGAAGAAAATACTAATAAATCTTCTGAGCAGGATGAAAAAGAAGCCAAAAAACCAAAAGCCGGGGAGCCAAATGACAAAAAAGAAGGCGACCAGCTCGACTCGGCTTCAAAATATTATTTAGATCAGGTGAAAAGTGGCAATGCCAACTTTTTTCGACGCAAGTTTCAGGTTGAGACCAAAAGGCGTAAGGAGGGTGGGGGTGCAAATTGAGCAGGATCACTCCTCTCCCGCAAGCGGGAGAGGGAGTAAGAAAGGGGGAGGAGGGATGGCAAAGAAAAGCATATTTTTCTTAATATTTTTTAGCACTGCTGTTTTAGCTTCTCCGCCCAAATTCACTGCGGTCGTAGAAAATAATCAAATCTCGGCTGACGACGACATTTCCGTTACCTTCGAATACACCGGCAAACCTGCCGGCAACCCTGATTTTTCCGCGCTAGCCGTTGATTTTGATATTTTGGATCAGTCCACCAGTCAAAATACCACCATTATCAACGGGGCGATGTCGAGCAAAACGTCATGGCATTTGACGCTATCGCCTAAGCGCAATCAAAAAAACTATCGTATTCCTCCGGTTGTCTATCAGGGGATTTCGTCTAACTCGATCAATTTGGAAGTTACCGGAACCCGAAAAAATGACCATGACATCACTATTTCGGCCCAGGTGGATCGCCCGGTGGTTTATGTGAACGGCGAAACCGTGCTTACGATCAAGATTGAGACGTTTGCTGAATTGCATCAAGGAAATTTGGAAAACCCCACTATTGATAACGCCATTATCGAACAACTTGGTTCCGACGAGGTGGATGCCGAAGTCGTTAATGGCCGGCGGCAGATAAAAATTATTAAACGGTTCGCTATTTTTCCTTCGAAGGTGGGGCAATTAATTATTCCCTCGCTTCGTTTTGATGGCGTCGCCGCAACCAAATCTAACGAGTGGCCGGGTTGGTTTGCCAAAAAAATACGCCTGACCGCCCGTACCAATGAAATACCTATCCTAGTGAATCATCCGCCTGCCGAATTCCCCAAAACCCAATCGTTTTTGCCGCTTAAAAATTTAGTGGTGATTGAATCCTTTGATGACGCCGAATCTAAATTTGAAATAGGCAAAGCCGTGGTCAGAAAATTTGAACTGCGAGCCTTAGGAAACCATGCGTCCATATTGCCCGATGTGCTGGCCCCAAACGTAGGGGAGGGACTCAATATTTATGCCGACGAAGGGGAAAAAAGCAGTAGTCCGTCAGCTGATGGAATGATGGCCGTTAAGAAATTTTCCCACACATTCGTGCCGACCAAAGCGGGACGCTATGAGGTTCCCGCGACGACGATTTATTGGTGGGACGTGGTGAATGATAGGTTGCAAACCGCAGTGATACGTCCGCTTGTGATCGACGTCGCTTCTGGTTCGATGGCAAAACCTTCGCCTCCCCAAACCGCTAAAGGCGAACCCGTAAAACCTGAAGTGTCTGCAAAAAAATATAATTTTATGCCCATTTTTTTGGGGGTATTGGCGCTGTCTTTGCTATCTGCTTCGGTGCTATTTTTTATTCGTGTTTTAAAGAAACCTCAGGATGCCCTTACAAGCATCAAAAAGCAGCTGGTTAGGGCGGTGAGAAAAAATGATATCAGCGGCATGTTAGAGGGTCTTAGGTTATTTAAGACGTGGTGCGGAAAAAACCATGAATTGGATTTGGGAAGCTCGGTGAAGGCGCAGATTTTGGAGCTTGAGAAGATTCAGTTTGGGGGAGAAAAGGCTGCTGGGATAAGCCGCGATAGCGCTGCGAAAATTTTGAGTCTAATAAAGATAGACCGAAAAAAACCAAGTCATAAAATTGCTGGGCTATATCCCGATTGATTATCTTTGCTTCCTTTCCCCTTTGAAAAAGGGGGGCGAAGGGGATTTTTATAACAAAATTTCCTTCTCCACCCAATCAACAGCCTCGTTGCCAACTCTTTTCAGCGCCGAAAGCAAATCGCCTTCATACTTAAATATTTTTAATATTTTTTGCTGCGGTGTGATATGAGCGCGCCCAGAAGCAACGGCTGTTTTTATCTTCTCTTCGTCAACCGGTGATTCTTTTGTGAGCGTTATACCGACGACGAGTTCATGGCTGTCGGGTTTATGGGTTATATCTAATTTGAGAGCCCGCAACGCCTTCAGGCGGATTTTTAGTTCGGTGCAGATTTTTAATGCGGCCATTTCCTCGTTGAGAATGCCGAAAACGTCTTCGATTTCAAAGAAAATACTCTCCACGTCGCCCAGGGATTCGGCAGCGGCAAGGCGTTGATAAAGGCTCATGCGCTCATGCAGGTCAGGGCAGAATTTTTCCGAAATAAGGGCACTCACCGGCAGCGTGACTTCTGGCTCAAAATGTTCGTCGTCGGGCCTGCCTTGCAAGTGGTGGACGGCTTCTTTTAATAAGTCGGCGTAAAGATCGTACCCTACAGCCGCCATGTGGCCGTGTTGGTTTTGGCCCAGTAAATCGCCAGCGCCACGAAGTTCCAAATCCGCCTTTGCGATATGAAATCCTGCACCAAGATTAGAAAAACGATGCAGTACTTCCAAACGCTTTCGTGCGATATCCGTCAAATTTTCTTGCTGTCCTTTGATAAGCAGGTAAGCAAACGCCCGCTCTTTGCTACGACCGATCCGTCCTCGCAGTTGGTAAAGCTGGGACAAACCAAAATCATCGGCATTGTTGATGAACATGGTGTTGGCAGTTGCCACATCGATGCCGGTTTCAATAATGGTGGTACACACGAGCACATTGATGTCATGGTTCATGAACCGCACCATTTCTGCTTCCAAGATATCTTCGCTCATTTGCCCATGGGCAAAGGCCACTCGCGCTTGAGGCACGAGTGCCTTGATATAGGATGCTGTCGCTTCGATGGACGACACGCGATTATGGACGAAATATACCTGACCGCCACGATTGATTTCCCGCAATATCGCTTCTTTGATGAGGGCGTCGTCGAACTCCACTATCGAAGTTTGAATCGCGCGCCGGTCCACGGGTGGCGTATCGATGACGCTTAAGTCGCGAATCCCGAAGAAGCTCATTTGCAGTGTTCTAGGAATTGGGGTTGCCGACATGGCGAGCACGTCGGTTTTCGTTTTGAGTTTTTTGAGGTGCTCTTTGGCTTTGATGCCAAAACGTTGTTCTTCGTCGACAACCATCAGTCCGAGGTTACTAAATTCCACGTCGTTTGAAAGAATTCTATGGGTGCCAATCACGATATCAATTTGGTGTTTTTTGATACCCTCAATGATGCCCTTTATTTCAGATGATTTTTGAAAACGGCTTATGACTGCAATATTCACGCCGGTATTTTTGAAGCGTTCGGTGAATGTTATTCCATGCTGCTGAGCGAGCACGGTGGTTGGTGCGAGCACCGCCACTTGACGGCGATTGATGACGGCAAGCATTGCCGCGCGCATGGCGACTTCGGTTTTTCCATAGCCTACATCACCGCAGATCAAACGATCCATGGGGCGTTTTTTCTGCATGTCGCCAATGACGTCGTCAAATGCCTTGGCCTGATCAGGCGTTGGTTCAAAGGCAAAGGCCGACTCGAATTCAAAATAGTGGGCATCCGGCGCAAGGGAAGGTGGTCGTTCCACCAATTCCCTTTTTGCGTAAAGCGTTAGGAGACCTTGGGCCATAGCCAACACGGCTTCCTTGACTTTCTTTTTCTTGGATACCCAAACCGTGCCACCCAACTTGTCGAGCCGAACGCCCTCGGCGCTCGCCATTTGGTAGGGTTTGATCAGGTTTATTTTATGAGTGGGTAAATAGAGTTTTTCTTGATTTTGATAAACGAGGAGCACGTAATCGTTATCGACCCCGCGAAAATTGAGGCGCACGATGCCCTTGAACTGACCTATGCCGTGGTCCACATGCACCACAAAGTCATCGATATTGAGGTCGCCAAGCGCGGTTTGAAACCCTTTTTGTTTGCCGCCAATTTGAGCTTTTTTGGTGCGCGACCCAAAGATATCGTCTTCGCTGATGAGTGCTATTTTGAGGAAGTCAAAAATGCCGCCGGAGTAAAGCGGCAGGCGGCTTCTCAATGTATAGGCGTGAATATGGGGGCTATAGGTCAGATCGGTGATGTCATTGATCTTTTTTAAGGGGGATAAATTGATGCCCAAGGGCTGTATCAGTTGTCTTAATTCAGTTTCATGTTCACCCGAGGACAAAGAAATGGCCACGGCAAATTTATTTTGATGCAAAGCACGAATCTGGTTGGCGAGCGGTGCGAGTAATGGGTGGCCGCTGTCGTGTTTAGCCGCCATGGAAGATTGTAAAATTTGCTCGCGAACGGTGACATCGTGGCTTAAAAATCCGTGACTTTCTTTAGCGATCAGGGAAAAGTTGGTCGTATTAAATGAGTCGAACTGAGTCTTTACGAAATCGGGCGATGCGTAGCAAGTGTCGATGTCAAACACTAAATCATGGCGAATGACACTCTCAGCATGCAGCGGGCGCAATTCCTCGTAAAAATCAGTGAGTTCGGCCATGATAGCGTCGAGATCGTCAAAGAATATCAACGGCTGCTGATTTGAAGAAGTATTTAAAATTAATTCGAGTGGTGTGGTGAGGCTTAAAAAAAACCCAGGCTTTAATTTTTCGATGCCGTAGAAATAGATTCCGTTTTCAATATCGCTCAGCTTTTCATTTAGTTTTGCTGTTCCATAATCGATTTCATCGGCCAATTTCGTGAGCCGCTCTTCTGCGAGATTTTTGGTGTCATCGTCAAAGAATATCTCTTTGGCGCCGCCGATTATCGCATCTGAAATTTTCTTGCCATTGCGTTGCGAGTCTGGGTCAAAATGGCACAAATGCTCGATTTCATCGCCAAATAAATCTATGCGGATGGGTTCATTGTGATTGGTGGCAAAAATATCAATGACGCTGCCTCGCGTGGCAAACGTACCCTTATCCAGCACTTGGTTAACCCTCACGTAACCCAAGCGTAGAAAACTTTTGATCAAGTCATCCCGTGACACCTTTTCGTGGGCAGCCAGCATGGTGGCGTGTTTGGTGAGATCTTTGGCCGTTGGCACTTTTTTAAGCAAGCTTTTAGCAGAGACGAGCAATATGTCCGGCAGGTCGCCCATGGCAATGCTAAACAGCGTTTTCATCTGTTCCATGGCGACGAGAGGGTCGGTTGCGGCTTTATGGTACAGACTAAAATCATCGCTTGGCAAAGTAGCGAGGCTCTGACCAGAAAATTGGGCGAAGAAGCGTAGGTTGCGCAAGCGCCCCAAAAAGTCGTCACTCCTGGTGACAATGACCACCGGTGGACCCGCTTTTTGGGTAGCTAGCAGTTCTATTAATAGCTTAGCAGCGCCACCAATATGGGAGCGCTTGGCTTCACTTTCAAAGAAGGATTTCAATATAGGGTTCATACCCCGTTTGTGGCACAAAACAGACCACTTGCCCATGGCGAATTGGCGGTTTAAAAAGCTTTATGGCTCAAGATAAAACCATGCGCATAACCGGTGGCACTCTGGTTAGGCGCCTATTCAAAGTGCCTAAACTGGCGGATGAAAATGTCGTGCGTCCCACGCCCGACCGCGTGCGGGAAGCCATATTTTCTTCGCTTGGGGATTTTTTTGGTTTGACCATCCTGGACCTATTTGCTGGCAGTGGTTCTCACGGCTTTGAGGCCATTTCGCGGGGCGCCTCACAAGTGGTTTTTGTGGAAGTTGACCCGCGCATTAAAAAAGTAATCGAAGAAAATATTGCCCTTTTGGAGTTAGGTGAGAAATGTCAAATCATCCTTTCCGATGCGTTGGCGTGGGTTTTTAGGCCAAGCACGATAAAGGCGGACATCATTTTTGTCGATCCACCCTATAAAATCGAGCCCGACCGGGCGTTTTTTCTGGCGTTAAAAGATTTTCTAAAACCAGGTGGCCGCATTGTTTTTCGTTGTTTTCCTAAAAAAATACCCGATTTACCAGAGGATTTTGTGGTGCAGCGCGATCGTAGCTACGGCGGCACACGCGTGTTTGTCATAGGCCGCGCTTGACATAATTACCCTAAAACCCCAAACGATTTTTATGAAAACGGCAATTTATCCTGGAAGTTTTGACCCCTTAACCAATGGCCACGTAGATATAATTGAGCGTTCGCTCAAACTGTTTGACCACGTTATCGTCAGCATCCTTCACAACAGTGCCAAATCCACTTTGTTTAGTTTGGATGAGCGCATTTCGTTGATAAAAGAAGTGTTTAAGGGCAATTCTCGGTTAAGCGTTGAAACCTTTGATGGCCTCTTGGTGAATTTTGCCAAGAGCAAACAGATTTTTTCGGTAATGCGTGGGCTTAGGGCCGCATCGGACTTTGAATACGAGTTCCAACTTGCCGCGATGAATCGGCGCTTATGTCCAGATTTAGAAACGGTGTTTTTGATGACAGGAAAAGACACCTTTTTTCTCTCGTCGCGTCTGGTGAAAGAAGTGGCGCTGCTCGGCGGCGAAGTCTCCAGTATGGTTCCCAAAGTGGTTGAAATAGCTTTAAAAAATAAGAGCGGGAAAAATAAATGATCGAAATCAGTAAGCTAATCAGTGAACGTGTTGGAAATATGATCCCCTCAGCCACATTGGGCATGGCGCAGGCCGCGCGGGATCTCAAAAATCAAGGCATAGATGTGGTCACCTTGAGCGCGGGTGAGCCGGATTTTGATACGCCCAAGTGTATTACGGAGATAGCCAAACGCTCCATGGATGCTGGCAAAACCCACTACGCGCCGGTCAAGGGTACGAAAGAAATTGAGACCGCCATGATCCAAAAATTTGAACGAGATCAAGGCGTGGTTTATGCACCCAATCAGGTGATGTGTACGGTTGGCGCCAAATCCGCCATCATGATGGCCTTGGATTCCCTGCTGAATCCAGGCGATGAAGTTTTGATCCCAGCACCTTTTTGGGTGTCCTATCCAGTTCAGGTCGCTCTGGCCGGCGGCGTTTCCAAAATAATCCATTGCCAAAGCGAAAATCAGTATTTGCCTACTGGCGATGAAATAAAAAAAGCCATTACCAAAAAGACCAAAGCCTTGCTTCTCAATTCGCCAAATAACCCCACCGGTGGGATGTTCGACCTTGATCAGCTCAAGGGTATTGCTAAGGCTCTGGAAGGCTCAAACGTCGTCGTCATTTCGGATGAAATATACGAAAAAGTCCTTACTCCTCAAGCGAAGCATTATTCGCCCGCCGCCATCAGCGACGATATGAAAGCCCGCACATTGGTAATCTCGGGCGCCTCGAAAGGCTATGCCATGACGGGTTGGCGCGTGGGTTTTGTCGGCGGCCCAGCGCCACTCATAACCGCGATGGGAAATTTGCAAGGTCAGCAAACCACCTGCCTACCTGAGTTTATTCAAGATGCGGCAAGTTTTGCCCTGCGTGAAAACGCCGAAATTAATGGCGAAATAGCGAAGATGAATCGTGCTTATGATGAACGGCGGGCGCGGGCTTTGGCTCTTATGGCCGAACTTCCGCAAGCGCGCGTTTTTCCTTCGCGAGGCGCTTTTTATATCTGGGCCGATTTTTCCTTCGCCTTAAATCTACCCGGGCGCAAAATTGCCGATGATGTGGAATTAGCCACTTTGCTTTTAAAGGAAGCCCATGTGGCCTGCGTACCCGGAACACCGTTTGGTAAAGCTGGCTTTTTGCGGCTGAGTATTGCGTCCTCTATTAGCGATCTGGAAACCGCACTTAATCGCATGGTGGCGTGGTTTTCGCGCTTAAAGTGAAAAAAATTTGACGTAGGACTGAAAACGGCTACCATGAATAGCGCTCTAAATTTGGCGGTGTTATGGTAGCAATGTTGAAATATATAGTTCTAATTGGGCTTGCGTTAGAAGTGCGCGGTATCTCGGTTCAGGAGGTAAGCAGTTCTAATGGCGTTCGCGTTTTTTCTTTGGTGCCCGAGGAACATAAGCCCCAAAAAACGCTGGATTTTGAGAATATTGTCCTGGATATTGGACCTGGCAAAATTACGTCTCCTAAAATTGATTTGGTGATCAATAATTCCTGGATTCGGCGCATGGAAAACTCTCAAGGTCTAAAGGCCGACATAAGCGGTTATTTGACCGAGGGAAAGAATATTATTCAACTTATCGGGCAAGGTTCGGGTGACGAAGTTATTTTGACGTTGGATGCGAAGCGTGAGAATGGCAAGCTTGGTTTTTATTGGGCGAGTGCTTCTGAATGGGATCGAATGAATAATTTATTTTCTCGCGATATTAAAGTTGATGCTGGCAAGCCGGTCACGGTGCTGGGTGCGGCTAATGTATTGGCGAGTAGAAGAGAAAACTAACCACTGAATTTAAAGAAGTATCTGTGTTCGATATGCTTCCGCCTTTGAAAAGGCGTTGTTGCATAACCACAGTGAGTTGTTTCTTACCCCCTCTCCCGCAAGCGGGAGAGGGGTAGTTGTGCTAATCCCGGTTAGGCAACAACGCCCTTTGAAAAACAGAGGAGAAGAAATGTATGTTTAGGCCTTTTTATGACTAGAAAAAACCCCACCACATTTTCCAAGCCGCTCATCTACGACGACGCGTTGGTTACGTCATTAGTGAAATATGGCGATCGCGACTTAATTGTACGTTTGTTTTTGAAATCCCATGGCCGTAGATCGGCTTTTTTTAGGGGTGGGCAGCTTAGAAAAAAATCTGAGTCCGTGCTTCAGGCGCCAGGGTTTGCCAATTTAGGTTTTTATGATTCAGGCGAAGGCAGCTTGCTTAAGCTTAGCCAATGCGAGCTTCACCCGTTGATGGCTCAACCTGCGCGCGATTTAAAACAACTTGGTTACTTTGCCTATATCGCCGAGTTGGTGGACTGTCTGGCCCCAGAAGGTGAGCCGAATGCCGAACTATTTTCTCTGTGCCAAGCCGCCTATTTTAAAGTGATGGCCGCGGGTGCCCAGGCGTTTTTTTTGCGGGCTTTTGAAATAAAGATATTGTCCATTGTTGGCCTACTGCCTGAACTTCCTCATGACGCGATTGAGGATGTGTATTTTGACCCAGTGTCGTCGACTTTTTCCTCTAATCAGACTTTAGGTCTTAAAATTTCACCAAAAGCCTTGGCTTTAGCGCAGGATTATCTATCAAATCCTATTGAGCAGGTGCAAAATGGTGATAAAGAAGAGCTTATCAGTTTGGGCCGGCTCTTTTTCATTCAGTTTCGAACGTTAACCAAGAGACGGCTTCATAGCGTAGATTTTTTGAAGAGCCTGTGACTCTTTGGGGCGCCGATGTACACACTTATTATTTCTTTAGCCTTGGCTGCGCTGACATTTGCGCTCTCATATGCCTTTTTTGGCGTTGTAGCGGCCATTTTTCCAACCGTAGCGGTGCTTTTGATTAGCTTTTTCTTGATTTCGCGCAGGCTTGCGACCACTCTAGAAAACACCATGAAGGATTTGCAAAAAGACCTCATGAAAGGGCAGATCGAGCGGGCGCTTACGACACTTCAGGATATTAAGCGTCGCTTTGGCAAGTGGCAGTTTTTTCTAGGCGCGACCATCGATGGTCAAATCGGCTCGATTTACTATATGAAAGGCCAGTTTGCTACCGCGAAACCTTACTTGGAAAAGGCATTTGTTCGCCACTGGGTGGCTAAGGCCATGTTGGCGGTGACCTATTACCGCGAACGCAAATATGAAAAGATGAATGAAATTTTTAAAGCAGCGACAAGTGCCAACAAAAAAGCAGGATTGTTATGGAGCTTGTGGGCGTATTGTGTCTGGCGCAATGGTGACACCGAGCGCGCCATAAACATTTTGGGGCAGGGTAAGAATGCGCTGAGCGGCGCTGATCCTCATCTTTTGGCCAATCTGTTATCGCTCCAAAACCAAAAACGCATGAAAATGAAGAGCTATGGTGAGCAATGGTATCAGTTTCAACTGGAGGTATCGCCAACCCAGCAAATGGCGCGCCAGGGGCATGTTAGGTTTCAGAATAGGTAGCCGAAATTAATGGGTATAATTGCTAAATAGAGATACCCACTTAATCATGATATAAAAATAGTAGTAAAATAAGTAATATTGTATTTAGTTGAGGTCGTTGGATGTTGATCGCCTGCAAGCAATGCCACAAGGAGTATGTGGTGTCACGGAGCGAAGACTCTGGTGCATTTGTTTGCAGCAAGTGCCGATCGGGCGTGCAAAAAGAAGTAAAAACCAAGCTCGGGCTTCATCCCGCGTTGGAAGTCAAACTGCAAACCCATTCTATGGTTCGACAAAAAAATCGACATTTTTCTGGGCGTACGGTGGAAGGCGAAGGCTCGCGCGGTAACAGGGTGCAACCGCGCTCAGGGCAACCACCTTCCGCGGTTAATGGTTTTCCTGTGCTACCGGGTTATGAAATTATGTTTCAAATCGGGCGCGGGGCGATGGGGAGCGTATTTCGCGCTCGGCAAATAAAAACCGGCCGCATTGTGGCGATTAAAGTGTTGAGTCATGACCTTGCCGAGCGCTCCGACTTGGTGGCCCGTTTTGAAAGAGAGGCCTACGCGCTTAAAGCCCTGACTCATGAAAACGTCGTTTCCATCATCGACGCTAATAATCTTGATGGCGTGCATTATTTTGTCATGGAGTTTATCGATGGAATGACGCTTCGTGCGCGCATGAGCCAAGGCGTTATTTCCTTAACTTCAATACTGCAAATCATGCGCCAAATTCTGCGGGGCTTAAAAGCTGCCCACGATCAGGGGATCATTCACCGCGATTTAAAACCAGAAAATGTTTTGCTCGAATATGGTAATGCCGACGTGAGCAGCACGCCAAAACGCGTGGTGTTGGTGGACTTTGGTCTTGTGGGTATTGGTGGCGTACAGTTTGACCCTCACCCCAACTTGACGCGTAGCCGCGTGACGATGGGTACAGTGAATTATATGGCCCCTGAGCAGCATGTGGATGCGAAACGGGTCGACCATCGATCGGACCTTTATTCTGCCGGCGTGATTCTTTATGAAATGATCTGCGGGGATTTGCCGCTTGGGCGTTATCTTTTGCCGTCGGAACGCGGTATTGCGATACCCAAAGAGGTGGATGTAATTTTATCGCGGGCGCTTGCAAGAAATCCGGAAGAGCGCTTTTTATCGGCGGGCGAATTTTTAATTAGCGTGGAGCATATTTTAGCGAATTTAGGCGGCTCCCTCCCTCCTGAGACCAAAAAAAATGATAAACGAGCGTTCATCAAGAATGCTTACAATATGCGCTATGCGTTGTTAGTTGTGTTGGCAATCCTATTTTTTGGCGTAGGTATCAAATTGTCTCATAGCTTGCCAAGCGAGGCGAGCCCAGACCCGAGCTCTGCAAAAAAATAAGCGCCACCTGGTCACCTGCGGTGAAAATTGGTAGTGGTCTGGGGTTATTTTGCGCTCTGGTGAACTCATGTTAGGCAAAAAAAGCCCAACCCAATCCTACTTATTTGGCATTTTTGCCAGTATAACGTCGGCAGTAATGCTGGCGTTGTCGCAGCCTTTTTACATCCCCGATGCGTGGTTCTTGTTTGACAATATTAAATATTTGGGTTTGTTGTCCCTTGTAGGCTATGTACCATTTTTTTTGTGGATCAAAGATAAAAGCATAAAAGAAACCTTTTGGTGGTCCCTTTTATGTGTATCTTTATATTTCTCAATCGTGCTGTATTGGCTTTATATTGCGCTTACCGTGCATGGCGGGGTTTCCCCAGCAATATCTGCATTGATAACCTACATGCCGCCATTGATTTTGGCGATAAAAACGGCGCTGGCTTTATGCCTGGCCCGGTTTATTAGCCTGCATTTTGGTTTTTCGTTTTTATGGATCATGCCGGTGGCCATTTGTGCCGTCGAATATTTTCGCAATTATTTTCTACTCGGCGGCTTTCCTTGGGGTAACCTCGGCTATTCCCTTGGCCAGGTGGACGAGTTCCTCCAATTAGCCTCGGTATTTGGGGTTTATGGCCTCGTTTTTTTTGTGGTGGTCATCAATGCATTAATTACCTGGGCTTTGACCAAAAACCACTATGTCAAATCTCTGAAAATACTCGCCATACCGGTGCTTTTATGCGCCGCCGTTTTTTTGGGAGGGAGTTTTCGCATTTCGGCTGGAAAAAACGAATTCGCGCCAAGCATTCGGGTGGCCATGCTTCAGGGCAATATCGCTCAAGAAGTGAAGGGCGTGCCTGCACGTCGCCAAAGTGTGTTGGAAACCTATCAGGAACTGAGCGAAAGAGCGCAAAGCCTTGGTGCAGATCTCATTGTTTGGCCCGAGACGGCCTACCCGACATTTCTCGACGAAAATGCGTCAGAAATAATAGATACCGGTAGCAAGAATGTTGCGAGTATTGTGGGGGCCGCGGCCTACGGCGATGGTCAGGGATCCCATAGCGGTGTTCATTATCACAATTCGGCGTTTCATCTGGACTACTTAGGTCACGTCGTAAAGCGCTATGATAAGAGCCATCTCGTGCCTTTTGGAGAATATGTGCCGTGGCCCTTTAGCGGCTTAGTGGATAAGGTGGTGCCCGGTATAGGAGCCTGGCGCCCCGGCAATGATTTGCACCCTCTGAACTTGGAAATCGCGCCCAATCGTTTTTTGTCGGTGGGAACGTCGATTTGCTACGAAGGCATTTTTCCTGAGATCAGCCGGGCATTTGCCAAACAGGGGGCGTCGCTTTTGGTTAATCTCACGAATGATGCCTGGTACGACCGCTCTTCGGCACCGTTTCAACATTTTATGATGTATCGCCTTCGCGCGGTGGAAACTGGGCGCCCCTTTGTCCGCGCTACCAATAGTGGCATTTCCGGGTGGATCGATGCCTTTGGGCGGGTAAATCATAAGAGCCATTTATTTGTGGAAGATTTGATAATCGATGACGTTCCATTGCTGACTCGTTCCACTATTTATGTGGTGGTGGGCGATGTAGTAGCCGTCATGTCGATTTTGATCTTAGTGTTGGGATTTATGGCAGCTGTGGTCCCGATCCATCGGTATGTTATGGAGCGTGCTTGGGGTAAATTATTATTTTTATTCATTCTGCTTAGCGTGGCTTTGATTGGTTATTTTTACTACTCGCAGGAGATTTTTGATTACGATGAGTCGGCGTCCACTAAAAAGCTTTTAATATATACTTTTTGCTTGATGTTGATGGTTGGGGGTTTACATACGGGTCCGCGAGCGGCCCAGGTGCTTCGTATTTTCGCGATTTCTATGTTTATTATCTCTTTTTTGTTCACCGTTTTGGAATCGCCGGTGTTTTTGGTGGGCGCTCTGCTGAGCATCTTGATTTATTATTTAGCCTTTCGTATGAAGGCAAGGCTTAAACTACCTAAATAGGCGACTATGACCAAAGATACGGCCAATCTGATCTATGAGCTTAAGCGTAGCCTATTGGCGCTTGAGGCTAGGCTCAATGCTTTAAAGAGTGTAATGAAGCTCGACGAGTTGCGACTTACGCTTCGCGAGCTAGAACAAGAAATGGCCGAGACATCTTTTTGGAATGATCAACAGCGCGCCAAGGCGACACAAAAAGAAAAATCACGCATTGAAAAAGAAGTAACTTATTTTGACTTGGCCGAGCGAAATCTCGCGGATTATTCTGAGCTTATTGATCTGGTGAAAAATGACGAAGCATCGCTTATTGACCTCGATGGTGACGTCAAAAAACTGGAAGATATTATCTCGGCGCTTGAACTTGAACGGATGCTGAGTGGCGAGCATGACGCGAGCAATGCCATTTTGAGTGTTAACGTGGGCCAAGGCGGGGTGGATAGCCAAGATTTTTCCGAGATGCTTATGCGCATGTATAAGCGCTACGCCGAACGCAAAGGATTTTCCACCGAAATCATGGATTGGCAGCCAGGGGAAGAGGCAGGAATCAAGAGCGCTACTATGGTTGTATCGGGGCCCTACGCCTACGGTTTTCTGAAAGCCGAGATCGGCGTACACCGCTTGGTACGTATTTCTCCCTTTGATTCGAGTGGACGTCGTCACACTTCATTCGCGTCCGTTTGGGTGATCCCGGAAGTCGATGAAGACGTGGCCATTGATGTCAAAACCGAAGATTTGCGCATCGATACCTTTCGTGCAGGTGGTGCGGGTGGCCAGCATGTAAACAAGACTGACTCGGCGGTGAGGATTACGCACTTGCCTACCAATACGGTGGTGGTTTGCCAATCGGAACGCAGCCAAATCAAGAATCGCTCCACTGCCATGAAAATTTTGAAAGCGCGGTTGTATGAGCTAGAAATGCGCAAGCGTTTGGCCGAGAAAGACAAAGCGGAAGCCCAAAAAATGGAGGCTTCGTTTGGTTCGCAAATTCGTAACTATGTGCTTGCACCTTATCGGTTGGTCAAAGACCTGCGCACCAACTTAGAAATGGGCAATGTCGACGCCGTGCTCGACGGGGACATTCAGCCTTTTATTAATGAATTTTTGCTGAAGGGTGCGAACTAATACCTGTCATGCCAGCCTTCGTTCGCTATGTCCAAAACGTTTCCTTGTTGTCATGCCAGCCTACGCTCACTACTGTCCAAAACGTTTTCTTTGTTGTCATGCCAGCGTAGGCTGGCATCCAGTCTTTCTAAAACCAAAATCCTTTAGGGACGTGTTATTTCCAGATAAACCAAAAATCTTTAGCTCAAAATATTCAAGAAAAAAAATGGCGTCCTTGCTCACTCTCTGGATGCCAGCCTTCGCTGGCATGACAAATTATTGACCAATTTTGCACAACAGAAAAACGTTTTGGACAGTAGTGAGCCTACGCTGGCATGACAAAAAGTAAGAACAAAGGCTTATCCACCAAAATTATGGTCCCAATTAAAGTGAACATTTAGATTGACAATGTGTTGGTGCTGAAATTTCTCGAGAATGTCAGGTATGCGCGAAGTCGCGTATTCATAGTTGAGCGAGGCATAGGACGAAAACTCATACCCGATCCCAGCCGATGCTTCGACAATTAATGAGTCGACAAAGGTTCGATCGGATTTCTTTGGCGATTGCCAAGCGGGCCACATGGCATCTATGCCAGCGTGGAATGACATGACATCAGAAAATAGCTTGCCACTGATAGAGCTGCCAACGGCAGGACCGATTTGATAGAACGTAAACAGATCGCGGACGATAAATTTTTCGTCTTTTTCTTCCACCAAAACTTTCTGTTGGTTGGCGAAGGTTTGGCGAAATGACGCAGCGGCGCGCGCTTCCCAGGTGAACATTGGATCGGACACCGGGGTGATAAACAGACCGATGTTTTCGCTTAAAAAAATTGGAAAAAAAGCGTCGGTGAGCTTGAGGCTGCTGTGTTTTTCGGGTCCAATAAGCTTGTTATCCTCGTCATGAAGCTCATATTCTACCTCTTTGTCATGGATATCGATACCTTTGGCTATGGAGGTAGAAAGTCGAGCGTGAGCAAAAACACCCATGAAGGTTGCTAGGTTATAAAGATAGCGGGTTTCAAATTGCAAAACATCCTCTGATTTAACCAGCTGATTTTTGATAGCGGGGGTCATGGTATAGGCCTCGGCTAGATAGAGTGATGTGCTCCAATCATGATCGCCACTCGTATAATGAAGTGCGGTTTTTAGGCGACCCGCGAGCTCCAGATAGTGGCCGTCGGCAATTCCGAGACGTGATTTGGCCAATCCATAAGAAATGGGCACAGTGAATGAACCATCAAGACTTAGGCCCTCAATTTTTTCGCCGGTGTGGCGCATTTCTTTGCGAAACTTAAAAGTATCTTCTTGGGCAGTTAAATTAGTTGCGACTAATAAGATGCCCGGTAGAACCAAATTGAAAAAACGCATTATTATCCCCCAAGTTTTTTCATAACTTGAAAGATAGCACTTAATCTAAATAATATTCAACTTTCAACTAAGACTTAAGATATTTATTAAAGTTGGGAACTTCTACAAAGGTAAGATATATCATAATGGAATCGCGGCTAAAATTGGGCTTGAGATGATCCACCAATTTTTTTACTTCTGGTTCGCTGAGGTCTTTGAAGAAATCGGTTTCGGTTTCCACGAGGCCGTTATCGTTTTTGACATTTAAGAAATCCAGAGTCGCTTTGAGCAGGGGGCGCTGATTAAATAGCCAATTACGCAACATTTCTTTAATAAACTCAGTTTCTTGATGGCTTTTAGCGTCTTTAAGCGCCACATGGAGATTCTTTATTTTTTGTAACTTTTTGTCTTTTAATGCCGACGTGAGGCTCGATGTCTTAGGCTTGACCCCGTAATGGGAAAAAAGCGTCTCACGGACTTTGCGGGGCGAGAGTTCGATTACGTCTTGAAATGTTTCAAAAGAGATTTCGTTGATTACGTCGTTGAAAGTCACGGCTATTCCTAAATACGGGTGTTCTAGGCTTGTTTAGCGAATATTTTAGGTTGATCAAGATGCAAGCTTTTTAAGTCTTTTTTAAAAACTCTTTAAGAAATTCAAAAATTTCCTGATCATAAAGTACGCGGGAATGGGTTTTGGCGTATTCAAGAAGCGATTTAACCAGATTTTCATCTTCGCTCAGATTTTTCTCGGTGAGCCAATGCCGAACGTTGGATGCACCGCTCATCGGTCCGATTTCAATGGATTGCTTTTTGCCGAACCAATGGGCCGGCACGCCTGAATAAATGGTATCGGCGAGCACCAGATCGCCGGTCTTTTGCGCTTTAATAACCGCCGCCGCATGTACACCGGTGGCCGTGCGAAATGCGTCCTGTCCGGCCATGGGATAATTGCTCGGGATATCGACTTTACAGGCCCGCGATGCTTCTTCGAGATAGGTTAAAAGGGAGCTTACATCGTGAGGGTAGGCGTTAAGTAACTTGAGATTTACGATTAACTGATCGATGGCGGTGTTGCCCACCCGCTCGCCAATGCCAAGCGCTGTGCCGTGAATGCGATGAGCGCCACATTCGGCGGCGACAAGCGCGTTAACCACGGCCAAACCTCGATCGTTATGCCCGTGCCAATCGATCTTTGTTTCAGTACGTGAATCCGCGATGATTTTTTGGGTGAACTCGATGAGGGCCCGGACGCCGTAGGGTGTGGCATGGCCAACCGTATCACATAACACCAGGCGCTCAGCGCCAAGATAAATGGCGTGATTAAACAAGATTCCCAGGGTTTCGGGGTCGGAGCGAATGGTATCTTCGGTGACAAACGCGACTTTTAGTCCCTCTTTTACGGCAAAACTAATCGCCTGATCTGTGACGGACTTTAGCTTATCGAGCTCCCAGTTTTCCACCATCTGCCGAATGGGGCTCGTGCCTAAAAAACAATAAGCGGTAATGGGAATACCGACGTCTTGTTGAATCCGTACGATGGGCTCAATATCGTTTAAATGGGTGCGCGCCGCACAATTCACCTGAAGTTTTAGGCGGCGGTCGCGAACATGCTTCGCAATCGTTGTGACATCTAAAACGGCTCGTGGGCCGGCACCGGGTAATCCAATGTTAGCAATCGTAATGCCGAGCTTATCCATGAGCTCAACCAAGCGCCATTTTTGTTCGGGATCCGGGTCATGCACCGACGGGGATTGAATGCCGTCGCGCAGCGTTTCATCGCATAGTTCCACGACGTTGAATTGGGCATGGTCAAACTTCTGGTCATTCCAATCATAAATAAGCTCGCTATGCATCAAAGCCCCCCAAGAGAAGACAAAATTACCGCAATTCCCTGGCCGCCGCCAATACAAGCTGACCCAATCCCAATTTTTCCTGGAGATTTTTTTAAGCTATGAAGTAGATGTGCCGTTATCCTTGCCCCGGAGGCGGCCAATGGGTGCCCTAAAGCAATGGCCCCGCCATGAATATTGAGTTTAGGCGAACCAAGATCGAGCTCTTTCTTTACCGCTAACACTTGAGGCGCAAACGCTTCGTTAACTTCAATTTGGGATACCTGATCGAGCTTGATCCTAGCTTTATTTAATGCGGTTTTGATGGCTGGCACTGGCCCGATGCCCATGATTTTGGGGTCACAGCCGCTCACGCCAAAGCTCACTAATTCGCCGAGCGGTTTTAAGCCGCGATCTTTCGCAAAACTCTTTTTACACATCACCAAGGCGGCCGCTCCATCGCAGATGCCCGAAGCTGCTCCGGCATGAATCACGCCGTCTTTTTTAAATATTTTAGGCAGTTTTCTCAGGCCCTCGAGGGATGTGTTAGCCCTTGGGTGTTCATCGTTCGCCAAAATTTTGGGATCTTTTTTGGAGCCGCAGGGTATGGGCTCGATCTCATCGTTGAATACGCCTTCGCGAAGGGCGGTTTGGTATTTTTCCTGGCTACTCACCGAGTAGGAATCGACCTCTTCCTGAGAAATGGCGTATTTTTGCGCGAGATTTTCCGCGGTGAGGGCCATGGGGAGATTGACATAGGTGTCGTTTAAGCACTCCCACAGGCTGTCTTCGAGTTTACTTTGACCAAGGGCGAGCCCCGCGCGTGCGCCGCGGATCACATGCGGTGCCTGGCTCATATTTTCAGTGCCGCCTACTAATACGCATGTCGCTTCATCGAGGGCTAACAGTTGTGCGCCTTGGATGATCGCTTCAAATCCAGAGCCGCAAAGGCGGTTGACCGTTAACGCGGGGGTCGCCTCTAAAATTCCAGATTTTAGACCGACATGGCGGGCTAGATAGATGGCATCCACCGACGTTTGCAGGACGTTGCCAAAGATCACATGATCAATTTGGTCTGAAGTGACCAAAGATTCTTTGAGGGCAGCGCGTGCAGCATAAACCCCGAGATCAGTGGCGGTAATATTGCTCAGGCTTCCCAAATAAGTACCAAAGGGTGTGCGCTTGGCGCTTACAAAAACAACCGGATCGCTCGCACTAAACATGAGGTTCTCCACAAAAAATTGAGGTTTTTTAGGTCTATAGCAGAAAAAGAGGCGATGGGGAGGAAAAGCACTTTTCAAGAAAACCGGCTTGAGGGAATCCTCGTATATGCTACTGAAACTTGCCTGAGGAATCGAATAACGCATACATTATTTGAGTAGAAATAGTCGTTAAGCTTTGGAGCAATGAATGCGGGTAATAAAATTTTTGCTGATGGTGCTGGCATTTATTGGAAGTCAAAACCTAATAAGCAAAGAAATTGTCGTTGGGGTTGAACGCATTAAGAAATCCAATTTTTCTTTCACGCTGACGCCTGTCGTAATTCCCGATCTTTTTAGCGCCAAACTTGCTTTAGAGTATAAATTTCATCCTCACTTCAGCGTCGTTTTACCGGTGGAAGCGAAATGGATGGATTATCGTTGGGCCATTCGCCTTGCCGCTAAGACTGCTGGTGAAAGCGATTATATGAATTATCCGCAGGATTGGTACGACGCGAGTAAGCAGCCAATGATCCCAGGATGGAACATAGATTTTTCTCAGATGAAGATTTCTTCAGGTCTTGGCGTTAAATATTTTCCCTTCAGTGAAGCTTTGACCACCGCATTTTATATAAAAACGTTACTCATGCTCGGAGTGGAGCGCTTTAACTCCTACCACGGCGAAGGCATTCAAGACAGCGCCATCGTAACCCACGCGCTCACCGTAGGGTATTCCTGGGTGAAGGGCGATTGGTTTAGTTTTGGCCTCGAGGCCGGTGAAGAGATCATGTGGCATACCAATCCTATCGAAGGGTTGCCCACCATTGGATTCAATGGGTTGATGCCGATACTGCAGTTTAATCTAGGCTTTACGATATAGTTTTTTCGGGTAAGTTCCCGGCCCATGAACATAGGTCATGGATTCGCTCATCTCGATCAAAATAACCGTCCACAAATGGTGGATGTAAGCAAAAAAACTTTGACGGCTCGCGAGGCGACCGCGCGCTCCATATTGCAGGTGCCTACGGAAGTCATGGCAAAGCTTGTGGATGGTGAATTACGCGTGCCCAAAGGTCCCGTCTTTGCAACTGCGATTATTGCCGGTGTTTTGGCTGCCAAAAAAACCCACGAATTGATTCCGTTTTGCCACTCTCTGGTGCTGGACGACGTGTCCATCGAAATTATCCCGCGCGATGGAAAAATAGAACTATTTTGCACCGTTAAAACCTTCGGCAAAACCGGCGTGGAAATGGAGGCACTCGTCGGCGCGAGCATCGCCTCCCTTACCATCATCGACATGTGTAAATCGATTTGTAGTTTGCTTGTGGTAGAAAGCACACAACTGATAAAAAAATCGGGCGGAAAGCATGACTTTGAACTCAAAACCTAGCGGCCTAATTTTAATGGGCGGGAAAAGCTCGCGCATGGGCCAAAACAAGGCCGAGCTCATGATCCACTCGCGCCCCCTGTGGCAAAACCTGCGCGACTCACTAGCGGGAGTGACCGACGACATTTTTTTGTCGCTGTCTTCACATGTGAAAGAGCCCGAAAAATTTAGCCATGAAAAAATAGTCCATGATATTTTTTTGGAACCTTTCGGCCCCTTAGGCGGCATATTATCGGCGTTTAAGAAATATCCTGAACGAGCATTTTTTGTGGTGGCTTGTGATTTGCCTTTTTTTGGCCCCGAAGCGGCGGCATATTTATTGTCCGAACGGGACGAAAATTATTTTGGCACGGTGTTTGTCGATGACGAGGGGCGCTTTGAACCACTTATGGGGATATATGAACCAACGATTGCGTCCTACCTGGCTAAGGCGTGGATTTTGGGTGTGCATTGTCCAAGAAAAATACTTGGCGAATTGGAAATCAAGAAAGTAAAATGTCCCGATGGACGGTGGCGCCTAAATCTTAATCATCGGCATGAATACGAAGCGCTATTCAATCAAAAAACCATCACCGTGCGTTTTTTTGCTGGTCTTAAAGAGCAAACTCAAAAAAATGAGGAAGTGGTGGCAACGAATGCCATCACCGTTGGCGAGTTGGTTCACGAGCTGGCTTCGCGATACGGATTTTTAGAGGCGGCGATCTCCTTGCAAGCCGCTCGAAATCATGCGTTAGCAGCAATGGATGACGTGTTGCTAAATAACGACGAAGTCGCGCTTTTACCGCCAATGTCGGGCGGCTAGTGGATTATTTGCTTAAAAGAAAGTGTTGGCTTTAGGAAATAAGAGGTTTTTATGAAAAAGAACGGGATTTTTCCCTTGCTGTTGATTTTTCTTTCTTGCTCCCTCGTAGCGGACAATGCCACGCCAACGCCCGCCGTGGAGAAGCTGAACCCCGGCAATCCAAACGGCGGCGGTCCTTATGATGCCAAAGCTCTTTGGGGGCAGCCAGTATTTAAGGCCGATAAAACCCTCGACTATGTGGAAGAAAACCCGCTCTTAACCCATGAGCGCAAGAACTGCGTATTTGTGGTGGTGAGCGGCTATGGGGCTGAAGCCAAAAAAAATAATTTCTCGGGACGGGTTCGCTTGGCGGTGTGGAATAGCGAAGAGATTTTTAGCAAGGAAGGCATAAGGCCATTTCGCGCAGCGTCCCATTGGGTAAAAGATGGGCCCGAAAAATTGCGCTTCAAGATTTGTGGCCTGAGGCCTGGTAGCAAATATTCTTTCTTTACCCACTATGACATTGAAAACACCGGCAAGGTCAAACGTGGCTTCCTGGGACTTTTGCCTGTGGAACCTTACGGGTTTACCGACGCGCAGAATCCGGGGCAGTTAGTGAAGCGAGTGGGACTCGGAGCGCCCTCGTTTGAACGTACGGCAATCGTTGTGAAGGCCGCTTTGGAAGAAATACCGATGGTAATGCAATAGGATTTGTGTCGGCAAGACGTGGATGCAAGGCCAGGTTGCCCTCACCCGAGCTCTCTCCCGACAAGCGTTTTTTTTATATTACATCCTCTGCCGGGAGAGGGGGGAGAACGGTTAAAAGGTTGAGTCGCGAATAAATAGCGACGACTAATTTTTAAATTTACTGCTAAATAGATTGTTGCAAGAGCTGTCATCATCTTCGTTGGTCTTTTCTGTATTCGTGCCGAGCAGTTGTGAGATTACAAAATCATTGGATTTGCCAGTTATTTTTAGAATACGTTTGTAGGCTTCTTGGAGGGAGTCATGATATAGTAAATAATCGTCATCGTCAGTGGCCAATAAAAAAGTTTCATATATCCATTGGGGCTCATATCCGATGTCGTTAATTAGCCAGAGAAGGGCATCTTTTGCTTCGTCATCACTTTGGTTTATGGCGATTTCGATGGCCGCCAACCCGAGGGCATGTTTGCCAAATTCGCAGGCCATAAGCCATTTCAAAGCCTTAGTACACGCGGAATTTTTTTGGCAAATTTGAGACACGGCGGCAGAGCATAGATTACCGCCAAAATTCTTTTCCAAAAAACTAATTCCAACGGCGCCGTTTTGGGTCATTTTGTTCAAAATGATCCATTCTATACCTTTGGTAGCGTTGGCGCCCGCGTTGCACAGCAGCCGCATGGAGCATCGAAAATCTTCGCGATTAGATTTAGAGGCCAAAAACCCTAAAAGGCCGCTTAAACCCAGCTCCTTGAGGTTTTTGTCGATTTCTTCATCGAGCTCCTCGATTTCTACTCCAAAAAGATTGGCAAGACCTTTAGTTTCTTGAGTCGATAAACCTCTGGAATAGGGAAAAAAGCTCGCCTCGGTATCTTTTAGGGCCACTTTGCCGGCATAGCCATTCCAGCAAAAAGTAAGAGCGGCTGATATTAATAAGAATTGATTCAAAAAATACTCCGTACACGAAAAAAATAATTTAATATAATTCAATATATTTATGTTACGCTTATTTTAAATTATAACAAGAGTAAAATTATTGTTATATTTCGAAGGGTTAATTCATGTTTCATAATAAATTAAACAATCCCAGATGTTATGCTATTCGTTGGTCGGGAGATGGCAGGCAAAAGGCCCTAGGCCCTAAAGTTAGCCTGAGGGCTTAGGCGATAAGTTTGAAGCTCTTCGATAAGAGATTTCGGCCAATGAGTGTATTTAACATTAGTTAATGACGTCTTTTACCCAATGTTCTGACGCGAAAAATTGAACTTCTTTCGTTCGCATCAGATACACTTCACTTTTTAGATATTCGCTAGAAATGTAATTTATTAAATTATTATCCAACCCCTTGATGGCATGTGCGTATTCATTTTTTGCTTCTATTTTTAGTTTTATATCACAACTTTTCCCTAGCGATATCGCGAGAATGTGGGATAAATAAACTGCCAAAATACCGTCCCCTTCGGTGCCTTTTTTTAAGGCGTTAAGCAGTGAGTTGAGACTGTATATTGTTTTGTCTGTTCTTTTTACTATTTGACCCTGTTTGTAAGGTCCATCAATGATCCAATAGCGCTTGGTCAACTTTTTTTTGCGGATCGGTTTTTTTTGTAGGAATTTATTATCTTCAAGCATCTGAAGATTAATTTTTAACGCTTCCGAATCAAAATAAGTGAAGTATTCGTCAGGTAAAAGATCAGTCCATTTTTTCTTGCCGGCAAATACCTGCATGCTTAATAAAAAACCGAATATAAAGATTGAAATTTGCCTCATTCGTAAGTCCATAGCCTCCCGCAGGTTGTGCCCTCATCTTGTGCAAGGATCGAAGGTAAAAGAAAAATCCCATGCAAATATCTTTAAGTGAACGCTGAAGAAGCGCGGGACGCGTTTAACCAGAATAAGCTATGGCGCTTTTGTCTATTGCACTTTGAAAAATCAAAAAATAAGAACGCGACATCGATGTCGATTTATTTAGGATTTTTAATGACAATAATGATGAGATTTTTTCTGGTGATGCTTTTTGCAATTCAAAGTAATGCGTCGACCAGCTACGATTTTTTGTGTGAGTTAAATAAGGGCATCAAAAAAGAGTTTCTTTTGCTCGAAAAGAAAGAGTTGCAACAAACCCTCGATCATGTCGAAAAAAACATTAAAAAAAAAGATGATGATATTTGGTACAAAATTCATGCCCTGAGATTTTTGTATCAACTCAACAATAGGGTCTTGTCTTCGATTAAAAATAGCAAGGAAACTTTAACACCGGAAATTCTGCAAAGCTATTTAACAAATTTGGGTTTGCTTGGACAAAAAGAAAACCAAAAGCTCTTGATTGAGCAAGGCATTATTCCTGGTGAAAAAAACGTTTTTGAGAAGATTGGTAAAAAGATATCGAATATTCCTGTTAAAACCTTGGTCGTGCTCGGTCTCATAGGAGGGGCGGCGGCACAGCAATATATTAATGCTGAAAAAACTGGCGAATCCTATAATAAATTTAGTGATCAACTGATTACCTACGATCCGCAATACTTTAACCATACCATCCCGCAAAAATTCGGTTATGCCGGCTCTCAAGTCGTTGATATAAATGGAAAAAAATATCTCGCCAATTCGGATTTCAAAAACCACTATGTATGTCCCAAGAAAACCGATGATTTAACTAGAAAATGCGCAAATATTTTCAGGGAAACGCAAAAGCATCTGAACCACTGCATCATTGCTTGCAAGGGCCTGAGGGAACCCCAACGATTCAATGGCTACGAAGTAGAGGGGCCGTGGTGCGGATATTATTCCTCTTGTTTGGAAGAAGATGGGAACACGCTTGGTACAGGCTTTAAGTTTTTAATGGACCCCGAAACCATGAAACATTTTAAAATCTCTTATGAAGGCGATAAATGGAGTATATTTATTAATCATAACTCTATGCTGACTCAGGCTTTCAAAAAGGAGCTTTTATACTTGTTTCACCGAGGGGATAAATGGATCGCGCGGGCGTTTGACCTAAACTACATATTCAAAAAAGAGGAATACGAATTTTCCTTTCGCACGGGTCATTGCACGCGTAAAGATGACCCAGATTATGTACCGCCGGAATCAGATCCTGACGAGATTTACTAAGCAAGCCATTTTGCTTTGGGAAAATACGCCCGCGCGTCGATTTTGGCGCGTTTTTCTTTTTCGATAATGACATTAAACATATACCGCCATCAAAATATCATCCTCAAAGTCCGAATCTCGCCGCAAGAAGCCGCGCCTTGTCCCTTCAATCACAAATCCATGTTTTTCGTAAAGCTTGCGCGCTTTGGTATTGTTTTCAAAAACTGAAATCTCGATCCGCAAAATCCCGCTATTTTTTGCCCAAATGAGGGCCTCATTCATAAGATGAGAAGCAAGTCCATGCCCTTGCCAATCCGGCAACACACCGATGGTCAGTTTTCCATTATGGCAAATGCGGGAAAGTTTCTCAAAAAAGATATCCACTTCCCCAATAATTTTACCGTCGGCTTCGGCCACAAGCCACAAGCCATTTTTTTTCCTTAAAAATTGCGAAATTTTTTCTTCGGATTCTTGGGTGTGATAATCGATCTCATCCACCGTATTAACCATGCCCTCGTCGGCGAGCGACAAATTCACAAAAAACGAATGCCTATTTGATGCGTCATTTTGGGTAATCGATCGAATAGTTACGAGTTCGCCATTTCTTAGCTGAATAATTTTGGTCATATTTTTGAAGTCCAGTTTTCTTATTTCTGTTTGGAGGTCAAAATGAGCTTGGTATTTGCCACATCAACAACGGATCTGGAAATACTGAGGCCCAAACTTTTTGATCCTCACGGCGGGGCTTTGGTTTTGTTCGAGGGCAGGGTGCGCGCCATTAATCTCGAAAAGCCTGTAAGTTACTTATTTTACGAAGCCTACGAAATTTTAGCTAAGAAAGAGTTTGATAATATTTGCCAGGAAGTAAAAGAGCGCTTTGGTGCCTTGGCAATCAGCGCTATTCATCGGTTAGGGCGCGCCGAGGTCGGTGAGGTAGCGGTGATCATTGCCGTGCTTGCAGGGCATCGCAAAGAAGCATTCGACTCGGGGCGATACGCCATTGATGCCCTAAAGTCGCGCTGCGCGATTTGGAAAAAAGAAGTATACGACGACCAAACTTTTTCTTGGGACTTAGGCCTTTGTCAATGTCGAGGTGAAAATCATGATCACGTTTGATGAGGCGATGATGCTCATTCACAAGGAGCAACCGCAAGCCTCGGTGATTCGGCAAAATACACAAAATGCTTTGGGATTTGTCCTTGCTCAGGATCTTTTTGCACCCATTCACATCCCACCCTTTGATAATTCGGCGGTGGATGGCTTTGCGGTTGATTCGACCAGCGCAGGCCCGAGTTTTTCTTTGCAAGCCTGCACACGCGCTGTCGGGCAGGAAAAACTTTATTTGCAGCCCAATCACACTATCAAGATCATGACTGGGGCACCTATTCCCGAAGGGGCCGACGCGGTGATCATGAAAGAGCAGGCTGGGGAAGAAAATGGGCGTTTACGGTTCTCTGAACGCCCTGAACGTGGCCAAAATCTGCGCTATGCCGGTGAGGATATTAAAACAGGAGAGCTTTTTTTGCGCGCGGGTTCGCTGGTTACGCCGCAGGCCTTGGGGTTGCTCTTAGGTCTTGGTATCGCCGAAATTCCCGTGTTTAGAAAGCCAAGAGTCAAAATTATTTGCACCGGCGATGAGCTGGTCACAGCGCCCGAAAAATTAAATTTTGGTGAGCAGTATTTTTTGCTCGGGCCAATGCTCAAGGCTCAGTGTCAGGCGCTGTATATTCACGACGTCACCTATGAGTTGATCGCCGATGACCAGCATTTGACCACCAAAACGGTTAAAAATGCCCTGGATGCGGACCTCGTGCTGATAACCGGCGGCATTTCCATGGGCGAATACGATTTTGTTCACCGGGCGCTCACCGAGAATGGTGTGAACGAGATTTTTTACAAAGGTTTTTGGCGCCCGGGTAAGCCCCTGTTTTTTGGCAAAAAGAATCAAACCTATGTTTTTGCCTTGCCCGGCAACCCGGTGTCGGCTTTTGTCTGTTTTCACATATTTGTGCGAACTTTGCTTGCCCAAATGGGAGCGGCTTTGCCCCCCGAAAAGAAATCTGGGGTATTGGTCAATGAATTTTCTAAAAAGCCGGATTTTACTTTTTTTGCCCGGGCTCAAGTTAACGACCAGCAAGTGCGAATATTACCGGGACAGGGCTCCCACCAGATTTTTAATCTGGCCCAGGCCAATGCGCTTTGCCAGATTGATGCAAAAAAAACGATGGTGAATCCTGGCGATGAAGTCTTTTTTTATGACATATAGACCATAAGCAGTCCCTTGAAAAATTGATTTTATTAGGCCAGGATGCGCCTTTGCGAGTATATTGCCCGGAGCATTCATGTCGGTTTCTTTGCTGTCGTTAGAGCGCACTCATACGTTAAATGACCTGACCCAAAAAAATCTTGGCCAAGAAGTGATTCTTATGGGCTGGGTGCAAAGCTTAAGAGACCATGGCGGGCGGCGTTTTGTGGATCTGCGCGACCGCTATGGCATGACCCAAATCGTGTTCAAGCCGGAGACCAACGAAGATCTGCACAAACTGGCCCATCAGCTGCGCAGTGAATGGTGCATTGGCATCAAAGGTATCGTAGAAGACCGGGTTGCTAATGGCGGGGCTTACAATGATCGCTTGGCCACCGGCACCATTGAGGTTGACGTAAAAACCCTCGAGATATTTTCCAAAAGCGACGTGCCACCCTTTTTGATCGAAGAAAATATCGACACCCATGAGGAAAAACGTTTAACCAACCGCGTGCTTGATCTGCGCCGTCCGTCGGTACAAAAGAACTTTATTTTGCGCCATAAAATTTTACAGGCCACTCGGCGCTATTTTAGCGACAATAATTTTCTTGAGCTCGAAACCCCACTTTTGGTGCGCTACACGCCAGGCGGTGCTCGGAACTTTTTGGTGCCAAGTCGCTATTCTCACGGAAGTTTTTTTGCGCTTGCAGAGAGTCCCCAGCTCTTTAAGCAGATGTTCATGATGGCTGGTCTCGATCGCTATTTTCAGATCGTCAAATGCTTTCGCGACGAGGATTTACGGGGCGACCGCCAACCTGAGTTTACCCAAATCGACGTGGAGATGAGTTTTGCCACCGAAGAGATCATTTTTCGTTATGGCGAAGGTTTAATCAAATCGATTTTTAAAGACGCGCTGAATCTCGACATCAAAACACCGCTTACACGGATGACCTACCAGGAAGCCATGGCACGCTATGGCTCAGACAAGCCCGATACGCGGTTTGGGCTCGAGCATCACGATTTGACCGAGGTTTTGCATAAACTGCATGGCGCAGGCGTGCCGCTTTTCTTAAACACCCTCGAAACCAAGGGTATGATCAAGGCCATGGTTATCGAGGCCAAACACAATCTGTCGCGTGCCGACTTAGATAAGCTGGAAGCATTGGTCAAACAAATGGGTGGCCATGGTCTTGGGCGAGCTAAAGTGGCCAATAATGGCACGGAATGGGCGCAATCGCCGTTTTCTAAGACGATTTCTCCTGAAGGCGTACGGGCGGTCAATGAAAAATGCGGCGCCAAAGACGGCGATATTATTTTATTCCAAATGGGCCGTCCAAAAATTTGCCACACCGTGTTGAACGGCCTGAGGCTTCATCTGGGGCGCAAATTCGGATTGATCGAGAGCGAGGGAGAACCAGCCCGCGAATTTAAACTTTTGTGGGTGTATGATTTCCCGCTTTTCGATTTTGACGACGAACAAAATACTTATGTGGCCACTCACCACCCGTTTACTTCACCAAAACTCGGCGATGAAGAAAAGCTCAAATCCGATCCCGGCGCCTGTTTTGCTCGTGCCTATGACTTGGTGATCAACGGCAATGAGATCGGCGGGGGATCCATTCGGATTCATAGCAACGAGATCCAATCGCAGGTATTCGACGCCCTTAATATTTCCAAAGAGGAACAGGAAGCCAAATTTGGCTTTTTGCTCGACGCGATGCGATATGGCCCACCTCCCCACGGCGGTATCGCCTTTGGTATGGACCGGCTATGCATGCTGCTCAGCGGTTCTAAATCGATTCGCGACGTCATCGCTTTTCCGAAAAGCCAAAAAGGCACGGATTTGCTCACCAAAGCGCCCTCAAAAATCGATGCGGCCCAGTTGTCGGAGCTCAACATCATGGTTATTAAGCGCGAAGAATAACCCCCGCCGGAGGTCTTTGTGCGCACATCCCTGACTCATCTCGCAATGCTATTGCCGATTTTTTTATCGGCACAGGCCATGGCTGAGCCCAATACGAATCTTAAGCTTTTGGAGCTTGAAGCAGAGCTTGAAACGGTTAAGACCGAGCTCAGTGGCGTAAAAGCCATGGCGGAACAGGAGCGCCCTAGCGCTTTTAATCCGAGCATTTCGGTGATTGGTGCTCTGCTTGGTCAATACGGGCTTGGCGTTCCTGAAGATGACGACGAGTTTTCTAATGGCGTAGCCGTTCGCGAGTTAGAGTTCGAATTTCGCGGCGCGATTGATCCATTTGCCGATGCACTGGTGACGATTGCATTGCATGAAGGTCATAAGGACGTTCACATAGAAGACGCCTATTTGCGCTTTAAAAAATGGCCCGGTTTGAGTTATGCGCCGCTCGGTTTAGAGATGCGGGTGGGGCGATCTGCTGGGGCGTTTGGCCGCATGAATCGTCTTCACTCCCATAACACCAATCAAATAAACTATCCTCTCGCCCTGCAAAGATTTCTTGGACATGAGGGTTTTAAATCTCAGGGACTCAGTTTTAGAACGACCCTGGCCTTATCGGAAACTTCGGCCTTAACGTTTTTTTTCGAAGGGCTCATGGGTAGCAAGACGCCGCTGCAAAAAAAAGAAGCGAACGAAATTCCTGTGGGACTATTTCATGCCTGGTGGCACCAGGAAATGGCGAGCAATCATTATCTGGACGTCGGTTTTAGCAAACTCGTAGGCCGCCGAGGTGAGAAGGATTCCGGTGTTCTCCTTCAAATGGGTAGTGACATCCATTACGGATATATGCCGGCCGGCTATGGCCAAGACCCGGTATTTATTGCTGGAAACGAATTTTTTATTGCAAATCGCGCCGAAGGAAAGGATTGGCCCATAGGTAATTTTACTTGGGCTCAAGTACGCCTGTGCAATGCCACTTTTCTGGGGGCGCGTTATGACTTGGCACCTCATGAAAAAAATTGGGCTGAGCTTGAACACTCGCTTTCGGGTTATTTAAGTTACTATACATCTGAGTTTTTGCGTTTGCGTTTTGGTTATGAACATAGAATGCCCGAACTTAAATCGTTTAGTGGCGATCACCGTTTCATGATGTCGGCCATTTTTGTACTGGGCAGCCACCCCATGGAGCCCTACTACGCTACGCGCTAGGAGATACCAATGATGAAATTGCTGTTGCCAATGTTATGGATTGCCGGTCAGCTTGTGGCTGCCGATGGTGTGGTTAAACCCGCGGTCATTCCGGCGACAGCCGCACCAAAACCCGTTTTAGCCCAAAAATTGAAAATGGTGACCACTCTCGAGATAACCGCCACATTGGTAAAGCGTATCGGTGGTGATCGTGTCACGGTGACAAGCTTATCCAGCGCTGCTGAAGATCCCCATTTTGTGAAGCCAAAACCCAGTTTTTTGCTTGCGGTAAAAGATGCCGATGCCGTGTTTGAGATAGGCCGTAGCCTGGAGTTATGGCTGCCTCAGGTGATTCAGTCCTCCCAAAATACCAAGCTTATTTCCGGTGAGCGGGTGGTCACGGTTTCCAAAAATGTGGCAGCGCTGGAGGTGCCAAGTTTGCTCACCCGAGCGGCTGGCGACATACATCCCCAGGGAAATCCCCATTTTTGGCCAAGTCCAGTGGCCGCGCGAGTGATGGCGCAAAATATTCGCGATGCCCTGATAAAGTTGGACGCCGCCCATAAGGCGACTTTTGACAAAAATTTCATCGATTTTGAAAAAGAGTTAGCGACTTCATTTTTTGGCGCTGACGTGGTGAAGGCGGCGGGTAATTCGGTGGCGAGCTTGTTCACGCTTCATGCAGGCAAAAAACTTGACGCCTTTCTTGTGCAAACCAAAGTCGGGTTAGGGGGTTGGCTTAAGCGTATGCGGGCTGTGCCTGGGCCGTTTATTTCCTACCACAAAGAGTTTTCTTATTTTGCTTTAGATTTTGGTATTGAAGTGGTTGGGCAAGTGGAGGAACGGCCCGGCATTTCGCCAACGATCAACCATCTTAACGAACTCAAGGAGCTCGCCAAAGCGAAAGCGGTTAAAGGTATCGTCGCCGCGAGCTATTACAAAGGGCTTGGGGCGGCTGCTATTGAAAAATTGGCATCGGAAGCTGGCTTGCCTTACAGATTTGTCCAGATGGATGCGAGTGCAGGGCAGAGTTACCTTGCTTTTATCGAAGCTTTGGTGAAAGAATTTGAGGCATTTAAAGTGAAGGTAAAGTGAATCGTTTCTTACTCCCTCTCCCGCTTGCGGGAGAGGGTTGGGGTGAGGGCGGCGACACAAAAAGACTATTCAAAATTCCTGCCATGCGTATCTCCACCCTCACCCTAGCCTCTCCCGCAAGCGGGAGAGGAGTAGTTGTGCTAATCCCGGTTACGCAACACCGCCTTTTCAAAGTGGGGTGTGGATTGTGCGGACTCGCTTGATGTTTTTGTTAACGAGGTTTCTATGATAGCCGACATGCTGTGGCCTCTGCTGGCCTGTTTTGTTCTGGTAGGCATCCATGCTTACTTGGGCATCCATGTCATGGCACGTAAAGTCATATTTGTGGACTTGGCACTCGCCCAGATTGCGGCCCTCGGTGTTGTCTATGGCGTTTATCTGGGCTTCTCTTTTCAATGGGACCCGATCACCGTTAAGCTCATATCCATTGGATTTACCCTCATCGGGGCGCTCCTTTTTGCTCTGACCCGTACTCACGACGAACGCATTCCCCACGAAGCCATCATCGGTATTATTTACGCAAGTGCACTGTCGCTTACGATCTTGCTCACAGGCAATTTGCCTCATGGTTCCGATGAGGTGACGCAAATGCTTGCGGGAAGCATTTTGTGGGTTACGCCCAAAGATGTTATTTCCACGGCGGTTCTTTACGCGGGCATTGGCCTCATTCACCTGATCTTCCGCCGGCAGTTTTTCTTGCTATCCGCGGGTGAGCAAACGCTTAAGGCGTCTGGCCTAAACGTCAAGTTTTGGGATTTTCTTTTTTACGCGACTTTTGGCGTAGTGGTGACGAGCTCAGTGAGCATGGGCGGCGTGCTGCTCGTGTTTGGTTATCTGGTGATCCCGTCGGTCATAGGAATAATGCTTGGCTCAACTATGATGGTGCGCCTGCTCATAGGCTGGGGCATTGGCGCATCGGTAAGCGTGATCGCCGTGGTTACATCGTTTTACCTGGATATTAACTCTGGCCCAACCATTGTGGTAATGCTGGCCGTGTTATTGCTCGTGATCGCCATCATTCGAACCACCACTTCAAATGTTTCTCGCGGTCTAACCTATTGGATAGCCGGAGCGGCCATCGTTTTGCTTTTGGTGCTGGGGCCGAAAATCGTAAGTAGTTTAGAAGTTTTTCACGGGGAGAGGCATCACCAAAGCCATGAGGAAGCCGCCTTTGATGAAGGAACGGTGAAGACATTGCTAGAATCAGGCGATATTGAAAAAATTCAAACCGGCTTGAAGTTAGTGTTTGAGCATCGTTCGCCTTCGCTATTTTTGTCGGTTGAACATTTGCTCGGTTTTGACAATCACGATATTAAGCGCTCAAGTGCACTTGCCCTCCTAGCCATCGACAAAACACGCGGTCTTGTGGCTATCAAAGAACATCTAAAAAGTGAGAGCGATGAATTTGTCAGGATTGATCTCGCTTTGGCCTTGCTTGAATCTCATGATCGCGATGGGTTGTTGGTTTTGGCTGATATTGTCGAAAGAGGAACGTCTCTTTTTGCTAAGACGGACGCGGAAAACCATATCAAAAAATGGGTGCCCGAGGTTGCGAAACATGCCAAGCCCATAGAATGGCTAAGAGAGTATTTTGGATATCTTAAATACGATGAAGAAAGGAAGCAATTCATTTCAAATTAAAAAAGGTCAATTTTTGACTGATACTGTACCTATTTTACAATGATTATCATGAAGAAAAAATTTATATTTTTGTTGTTTCTTTGCACTGGTCTCCCTTTATATGCCCAAGAAGAAGATATCTTTAAGGACGTCTCCCTTGGCGAAATTGAATATGATCCCGACTTTGTGGATGATTTCGATGCTATTGCGAGCGTGGACTCAACCAAAGGTTTGGTTTTACCTCACCGTGATCAACTGTGGGATAAACGCGGCATTATCAGGCGGGAAAAATCACTGTCTGTCATGGGTGGCGGTGGGTCGATCGCCAACGTCTATCACGCCCAAATATTGCCCGAAGCACGATTCGAGTTTTCTAAAATATATGGCCATTTGGGAGTGCCACTCAATTTTCCTATATACGATGGTTTAGACGAAGCACGTGCAGCCCGCGAAAATGGGTTCATGAATTGGTCTTCTATGATTAAACCGCGTGACAACGATTTTCGTTCGCTATGGGATGCTCAAAAGCTTTTGCGTCACGCCGAATTGGGTAGAATAGATGACCCCTATTATCTTCGTCTGAGTCGCAATGACGCGGTCACCCTTGGCCGTGGCGAGCTGGTGCGTTCTTTAGCCCCCGATTATCTTTATGACCAAGATTATTTGTTTGCCTACGGTCATGCTCAGTTTGACACATTTGACCTGCGGGCTTTTTTGGCTCCGGTGCCGAAAATCAATTTATTTGGCGCATCTACGCGTTTCGCCCCATTTACCAAGGCCTCAGCCGCTCGCTTTTTTAGGGAAGGCAACCTGGAATTCGCTTATGCCGCTGATTATGCGGCGCCCGGCAAATCCACCAAAGAAGGGGATGAATACATCCTCGACGCGGAAGGTCGGGCGGTTTTGCGCTCTGCCAGTCCAGCTCAGGGGCTGAGTGTGGGCCTAAGTTCGTCCTATGTGCCAATTCCGTGGTTGTCGCTTACGCCCTACACGAGTTATGGCCATTTATTTCTTGGTGGTGAAGAGTTCGCTCATGGTGGTGGAGCGCACGTCGGCACGGATTTGGGGCTTCATTTTTCACCGCTCGGACTGTTGTTAAATGTGATGCTGCGCACCGAAGGGCGCCTGTTTGGAGCTCACTATTGGCCGGGATATTTTGGCCGAACCTACATGGTGGATCGCCTGGTTTTGAACGACCAATCCAAGGCAGAAGTTTTGCGCGCACGGGAAGGCCTTGGGTACGGATACGTGCTCGAGCTAAAATTTCTTCTCGATACGATTTTTGACATCAGCATCGGTTATGAAAATGCCAAAACGTGGGCCGATAATAGCGAAATACCCTTCATGCGTACTTTTTACTCACGCGCTCACACGAAAATTTTTGACTTAGTCAAACTTGCGCTGGAGTACGAAGTGACCAACCTCAAAAGCGCCGATCTCTTTTTTGATATCGATGACAGCCGTGCCTTGATATCGATGCAGGGGCAGATGAAGCTACTGCCGTTTCTTTATCTGGATGCCTGGGCCAAGCATGCTTATGGGGTTGCTGACCCTTATGGCGAGGCTTCTGGTAAGATGTTATCGAGTAAGCTAGAAACGCGTGCGCTCAATTTTGGTTTGGGTGCGTCGTTTAGTATGTCGCTTTAATATTTGTGATGGAGGTTACCAGTTATGAAAGGCATTTATTGGATATTATTAATCTATGGCCTATGCGCATTTCCTTCTTGCGGCCGCCCCAAAGTAATTGAAATCGATTATTCGGACAAAAAATGTGTTTTTAGGGACGACTATTGTACAAGCACTGTCAAAAAAATTGTCGACGGAAAGGCCACAGAATTCGGGGCACCTCAAGGCGTGAATGATGCAAATGGACAGTTCAATGAAATTCTGGATCAGTGGTGCGACAAAAATATAATTGGAAAGCCTCTAAAGTCTCGCAATTATGCACCTGATAGTGATGGTGTTTCTCTCGAAGAGCTTTGCAAAAACACCAAAGCGGAAAATTGCCTCGCTGCAGAAACCTCAATGCCTGCAAAAAATAAATCGACTTTACAAAAAAATACGGCGCGTTTTTGCAAGCTCGTCAATAAATAGTAAGCGATTTTTATCCATTGCTTTTGGCTCACAACTTTGATTTTCCCCGCTTCCCTGAGTTAGTATAAAACATGCGGCCAAAGCCAAAGGCCTTTTTGGGGGGCATGTGAGCTATTCGGAAACTTCGCTTATGTCTATCGCGTCCCTGCAGGACAAAAAAGAATACGAAAATCTCCACTGGGAAGGCTCGTTTAACGATTATCTTAAAATCGTCCGCAGCGATCCCAAAGTCACGCGCAATGCTTTTCAGCGCTTGCACGACATGATCATCGGCTTTGGGAAAGAAGAATATGTCGATTCGAAAAAGCGCCTCGTGCATTACAAATTTTTTGACGACCCAATCGATGGTGGAAAAGACGCCGTTTTTGGTCTCGACATTCCTTTGATGCGACTGGTCAACGTGATCAAGAGTGCTGCGCTCGGCTATGGCACCGAAAAGCGCGTGATTTTGCTTCATGGCCCCGTGGGTTCAGCAAAATCCACCATTGCTCGACTCTTAAAAAAAGGGATTGAGCAATATTCTCGTAAAGACGAAGGCAAACTATATACGTTTTCTTGGCATATCCCTAAAGAACTTTACAATATAAGTGGCGGCCAAGAAATATTTGCGGATCCCCTTCATGAAGAGCCGCTCAAACTTCTTCCCGAAGACATTCGTGAAGCGGCGATTGCAAAACTAAAACTGGGCAATGATGCCCATCCGGTTCGCATTAAGGGTGACCTCAATCCGGCGAGCCGTTATATTTTTCGTTTGCTCATGGAGCATTATCGCGGCGACATTGATACGGTTTTGTCCCATATCCGTGTGCGGCGCCTCCTGCTCAGTGAAAAAGATCGCGTGGGTATTGGCACATTTCAGCCCAAAGATGAGAAAAACCAAGATTCCACCGAACTCACCGGCGATATCAACTATCGAAAAATCGCCGAGTTTGGCTCGGATTCGGACCCGAGGGTGTTTAACTTCGACGGCGAGTTTTGCATCGCCAATCGTGGGATCATTGAGTTTATTGAGATTCTAAAGCTCGATGTGGCATTCCTGTATGACTTGCTGGGGGCGACTCAAGAGCACAAAATTAAGCCCAAAAAATTCGCGCAAACCGACATCGACGAAGTGATCATCGGCCATACCAACGAAGCCGAGTATCGCAAGCTTTTAGCCAACGAATACATGGAAGCGCTCAGGGATCGTACTGTTAAGATCGATATCCCTTATATAACGAAACTCCAACAAGAAATGCGGATTTATGAGCGCGATTACAATAATAAGATCATTCGTGGCAAGCACATCGCGCCCCATACTGTGAGGATGGCTTCTCTTTGGGCGGTGCTGACGCGGATGGAAGTTCCCAAAGGATATAACTTAACGCTGTTACAAAAGCTCAAACTTTATGACGGTAAAACTCTCGCGGGCTTCACCGAAGACAGTGTAAAAGAGCTTCGCAAACAGGCCACGCGCGAGGGCATGGATGGCATTTCGCCGCGCTACGTCCAAGATAAAATTTCAAACGCCCTGGTGAGCGATTTGAGCATGACGTCCATCAACCCGTTTATCGTGTTGAATGAGCTAGAAGCGGGCCTAAAAACCCACTCTCTGATTACCAACGAAGAACAGCGCAAGCATTACCTCGAGCTTTTGCAGGTGGTGCGCCAAGAATACGAAGACGTGGTGAAAAACGAAGTACAGCGGGCCATCGCTGCTGACGAGGATGCCATTGCCAAAGTATGCGCCAACTACGTGGATAACGTTAAAGCCTACACGCAAAAAGAACGAGTGCGCAACAAATACACGGGTCTCGATGAAGAGCCCGACGAACGCCTCATGCGATCGGTGGAAGAAAAGATCGATATTCCGGAAAGCCGCAAAGATGATTTCCGTCGTGAGATCATGAACTATATCGGCGCTTTAGCGGTGGAAGGTCGCAAGTTTGATTACCACACCAATGAACGCTTACAAAAAGCGCTCGAGCTTAAGCTTTTCGAAGATCAAAAAGATACCATCAAGCTCACTACAATGGTGGCGAACGTGGTGGACCGCGAAACTCAGGAAAAGATCGATATCGTGAAGCAACGGCTCATCAAAAAGTATGGCTACAACGAAGAAAGCGCGACTGACGTACTCAACTTTGTGGCGAGCATTTTTGCCCGCGGTGACGCGCGCCAGGAGTAGCTTGTGGGCCTACGCATTCACAACGACCATGCGCGCTTTAACGAAGTGATTCGAGGGCGCATCAAAAATCATCTTAAACACTACATTAAGAGTGGCGAATTCATGGCCAAACAGGGATCGAAAGCGATTTCTGTGCCCATATCCCGCATTGATCTGCCGCACTTTCGATTTTTAGATAAAAGCCAGGGCGGCGTAGGCCAGGGCGAGGGCAAAAAGGGTGAAGCTGTCTCTTCGGGCGACAAGAACGAGGCGGAAAAGAAAGCCGGCGCTGAGGCTGCCGATCATGCGCTTGAGGTCGAGGTGTCCTTAAGCGACTTGGCCGACATGCTCGGCGAAGAGCTCGGGCTACCTCGTATTGAAAAACGGGGAGCCAATCGCATCAATAGCGAAAGTAAAAAATATTCCGGCATTCACACGGCGGGTCCAAACTCACTCAGGCACTTTAAGCGCAGCTACAAAAATGCCCTTAAACGCCAGATTTCTTCAGGGATTTACGATCCTAACAACCCGGCAGTTATCCCGATTCGCGAGGATCTGCGCTACAAAAGTTTTCGCCGTGATGTCAAGCCTCAGTCCAATGCTGTGATAATTTATATGATGGATGTTTCGGGATCCATGGGCGATGAACAAAAAGAAATCGTGCGCATTGAAAGCTTCTGGATAGATACCTGGCTACGGCGCCACTACGACGGCATTGAATGTCGCTACATTATTCACGATGCCATGGCCAAAGAAGTGGATCAGCAAACTTTTTTCCATACCCGTGAGTCGGGCGGTACCATGATCAGCTCGGCTTATAAATTATGCGCCGATATCATCGCTAAAGATTATCCCGCGGCTTCATGGAATATTTATCCCTTTCATTTTTCCGATGGCGACAACTGGTCAGTCGACGACACCAGAATGTGCGTGGGAATGTTAAAACAGCGCATTTTGCCGGTCGTCAATCAGTTTAGTTACGGACAGGTGGAGTCGCCCTATGGCTCGGGGCAATTCATCAAGGATTTGCGTGAATCGCTGCGGGGCCACGATCGCCTAGCGCTTTCCGAGGTTAAAGACAAAGAGGGCATTTATCAGTCTATCAAGGATTTTTTGGCGTACGGAAAGTGAGGTCTTATGCCCAAACCCATGCCTAAAGAGCTTCAGGAAATGCAAAAACGCATCGAGAGCGTGGCTCGTAAACAGGGGCTCGATCTGTTCGAGACCGTCTACGAAGTGCTCGATTACGATGAAGTCAACATGGTGGCTTCCTATTCGGGCTTTCCCGTGCGCTACCCTCATTGGAAATGGGGCATGGAGTATGAGCGTTTAAAAAAAAGCTATGAGTATGGCTTATCCAAGATTTACGAAATGGTTATCAATAATGACCCTTGTTATGCGTATTTATTGGAAAGCAATTCCTACATCGACCAGAAAATTGTTATTTGCCATGTGACGGGTCACAACGATTTTTTCAAGAATAATTTCGCCTTTGCGCATACCAATCGCAAAATGATCAATGAAATGGCCAACCACGCCTCGAAAATGCGTCGTTATATGGATTGGTTTGGGGTAACAGAAGTCGAGACCTTTATTGATCGGGTGCTCAGCTTAGAAAATCTTATTGATATCAATTTGCCATATATCGTTCGAAGTTCTGCGTCCGATGACCTCGACGAATCCGAACGGCGAGGGAACGATAATGGGGTAAGGCGCATTCCTGCCAAAAAAGAATACCTTGATTCTTTTATTAATCCGGACGTTTATTTGCGTAAGCAAGAAAAAATTGCGGCGGACAATAAGAAAAAATCTCAAGCATTTATGAAAAATCCTAAAAGAGATGTGTTGGGTTTTCTCATGGAGCACGCACCGCTCAATCGCTGGCAGGCGGATGTTATCGATATGATCCGTGAAGAAGCCTATTATTTTGTGCCCCAAGCCATGACGAAAATAATGAACGAAGGTTGGGCGACGTTTTGGCATGCCAAGCTCATGACCGAATCGGTGATGGAACAGTCGGAACTGATTGATTTTGCCGATCGCCATTCTGCCGTGGTCGCGAATTCGGGGCAGGGGCTAAACCCTTATAAGCTTGGGCTTGAACTCTATCGCGATATTGAGGAGCGATGGAACAAGGGCCAGTTCGGCGCGGAGTGGGAAGCCTGCGATGACATGCAGCAAAAACGCTGTTGGGATACAAATAAGCGCAAGGGTATGGAAAAACTTTTTCAAGTTAGAAAAATATATAATGATCTAACATTTATCGATGAGTTTTTGACGATAGATTTCTGTAAAAGAGTCGGTTTATTTACCTATGGTTTTGACAAACGCAAGCAAGAGTTTGTCATTGAATCACGAGATTTTGCAGCCGTCAAATCCAAGCTGCTCGCAAGCCTAACCAATCTGGGAAACCCACAAATTCAAGTCGTTAATGCCAACTTCGATAATCGAGGCGAGCTCTTGCTCGAGCATGTTTACGATGGCGTGGAGCTTGATCTAACGTTTGCCAGGCATACCCTAGCTAATTTAGCAGTGGTGTGGCGCCGCCCCGTGCATATTTACACCAAGGTGGATGATCGCGATCTTTTGCTGAGCCATGACGGTGAAAACTATAAAGAATCCGTGCTGGCGCGGCAGGTTTAAAAACCCCATTTGACACCAAATATATATTTGATATCCCCTAATCGAAAGTATAGGCGAGAATATAATATATGATCATTGGTTTAACACTAGCAACTGTAATGATATCCAACTTAATAATTTACTTTTTCTTTTTTCGGTAAATTTTATGCATGACGCCGAAAAATATATCAATGAACTGGATCTTTCCGTTATTACCCGGAACCTGGTTTTGAAGCAGGGATGGCTTGAATCCGAAGTTTTGGAAGCCATTAAATTATATAAAAATTTTCTTTTTCTCCACTTGAAATACCCTAACGAAATTCTGGCACCATCAGAGGATATTGATGAGGTTTGGCATGACCACATATTAAATACCAAAAAATATCGCTTGGACTGTGAAAAAATCTTTGGCAGGTATCTAGACCATCAACCCAATTTTGATATGGAAGATACATCTTCGAATATTTCATTTGCCAGAACTCAAGAACTGCATCTGAAAGAATTTGGATATCCTATTGTCGGGGTTAGATTTACTAAATTTTGTCGCCTAATGAGACGATTGTTGGGTGATAAATAGGTTAAAAAGGAGCTTAAGATGAGAAAGTTTATTATAAAATTATTCACTAGGAAGAAAGTCGTGCGTGCTGCAGACTGTGTTTGAATATCCTAGTTATTAGTGAAAATTTGGGCAGGGGAGAGCACCATTTGGGCTTCGATTGCCCGTTGCTTTTCCCGCCATTCCATTTCGTTGGGTGCCGCAGGATCGCAATAGTTAACAACGGATTTTTCCCAAGTTATGAAATCTTGTATTAACAGCCTGAATTTTTCGTTAAAAAAGTGAAGTCTCGGCCGAGTTGATTTGATCAGCTCATATCTTCTTTTTATTCTCTCGATATTTAGATTTTTTATTTCCTGATTTGTTTTGTTTTCATTGCAATAAAGCATGGCTAAAGATCTTAACTCGCGGATGCCAGTTATAGCACCAGAAATCGCACTTATAATTTCCAATTTTCTAGCATTTGCCTCCACCAAAGCCTGGTGATCCCGGTCACGATTTTCCGCATAACCATTAGCAATTATCCCACCCGCACCCACAGCTAACGTAACAGCTACCAGCAAGATCCCAGCCAACGAATTTCTGGATTGATTACGGCTGTTTTCGCGATGCGATTCATCATCGGACGCGATCTTTTTATCGACCATGCGTTCGACAAACTGACATGCCTGATTTAGGAGTTCCTGGTGTTTAGGGTCTTCCGTCATGCCGGTATATTAAATATGCAGTATTTCACGCGCAAATCATCAGCTATACAACTATTAAAATATCGAAATTTCCGATGGTTATAATATTGTGAGATAATCTCCTACCCTGTGATCACTTAAAGCCTAGGGTATGCCGAGTTGCTACACTGCTCCCGTGTTGGGGCTAAAGTTATGGCAAACGTTAAACATCGATTTTTGGTGCTTGCCTGGCTTTTGGCTTTTGGCTTGTTTTTGGTTGGCTGCGGCGATAATTTTGGGCTTCGCGAGGCGCCATTGACCCGGGCCGAACTGGATCGGCTTGGTCTCAAAATCGACGTGGCAACGTCGGATATGGGCGGCGAGCCGTTTCTCATCATCACCTACAAGTTTGTCATGCCTAATCGCGAAAATTTGGCGTTGCAGCTGCCGGATAATTTTCTGCAAAAAACCGGGCTACATAGACATATTCGGAACCTTGAGGTGTTAACCAACGGAAAAATTATAGATTTTAATGGTCGTTCGGATATCAAAATTCTTAACGCAACCCCGGGTGAACAAGTGGTTTTGCGCTACCATTTTTTGCGCAAAAGCGCCCACGATTTTACGCCCTATTTTGATCGTTTTACGAGCCCCAATATTCATCATGATTATTTTCAATTCGTGGGATCCATGGTGTTTTTGTTACCCATCGCCCTGAGAAACAGCGCGAAATTTGACTTGGAATTCAATTGGCACGTCCCGCCTAGTTTTGCCATCTATAACAGCCATGGCGCCAACCAGTTGCACCAAAAAGTCAGTACCAATTATTTGGGTATTTTTGATGGCTTGTTTACCGCGGGGGAGAACATTCGGGTGAACGAGTCGTCAGTGCGTGGAAGCCAGGTATTGGTGACATTCAAAGGTGCGTTTGATAAAATTTCCGACAAAGATTTTAGCGAAAAAATAACTTCTCTCATTGATGTGCAGCGTGCGACCTTTGGCGATCTTAACTTTAAATATTTTTTGGTTAGTATCTTTTCGTTTAGAAGTGATTGCCAAAATGGTATTCGGACCATGGGTACCGCCCACCTGAGCTCGTTTAGGGCGTTTTTTCCGTCGGGCTGCCAGCTTTTGCCCGATGCTATTCAACTCATCTCCCATGAACTTTTTCATACCTATATCGGCAAGGTGATCATGGTGGGTAAGGAACGTGGCCACGTAGATGGCAAATGGTTTACCGAGGGTTTTACCGATTTTTATGGGCGAATTTTTGCTTACCGTGCGGGGCTGATGAATATTCCTGAATATTTTGCCAGCCTCAATCGCCAGCTCACCAAGTATTTTTCCTCGCAAGCATTCAATGTAACGCACCAGGATATCATCGATCGCATGTATCGTGCCGGTTCAACACCCGCGCTCGAGAGCATTCCCTATCAGCGGGGAGAAATCTTCGCCTGGAGGCTCAATAAAGAGATTAAAAAGCGGTCAAATTTTAAATTCTCGCTCGACAACGTCATATTGGATATGCTTGCTGAGGCCGAAAGGCATGGTGGCACAAAGAATTTTTCGGTGGGCGAGATTGAGCGAATAGTCGATCGCTACGCACCAGGCATTTTTGCTATTGAGTTCAGAAAGATTAGCTATGGCACAACTCTCATGCCGCCCACATTAGAAGATTGTGTACCTCAGCAAGTTATTCATGCCCGCATGATCAACAGTAGCGGCGCCGAATTCATACGCCAGGGCTATTTGTATAAAGACAGTCAGGCCATTAATCGGTATCCATGCACTCTGTGGCTTCAGGGCGCGAATATTAAATAGCCAGCACCCCGAAGTTATTGTCATCGCGACACTATTGTCATCCCGTATGCCTTAAAGATGCCCGTAGGGCATCGGCGTATTAGTACGGGACCTCTGGGAAATGCCGCTATCCGGAGGTCCTGGACTCCTTCGCCGATTGCCTTCGGCAATCTTTTTGGCATCCAGGAAGACAATAACTTCTAACTAAGCAACGACTGCAGCTTAAGCGCCAAGGACATATCGCCCTTCACACGAATCTTGCCTTGCATAAACGCCATGGTGGGGTTGAGCTTGCCGGTGGCCAGTTTTACCCAATCATCGGGCTCTTTAATGGTGATGGTGCATTGGGCTTCGCCATCGATTTTTTGCACCCAGTTGTCGTCTTTGGTTAAGTCAACGAGCCACTTCTCACCGGCGATATCAAACAAATAGCTTGCGTTGATTTTGCGCGCCTTTTCCTTGGTCAACCGGTTCTTCATCTCATCAAAAACTAATTGCGGAGTTGCCATATATAAACCCTTTTTTACTCTATAACGTTGAGTAGTTGGCTGATATTCTGCCAAGGGCGCGCTTTTAGTCAACCTAAGGATTATTTAAGATCGCATCCAATTTGTTTGCAAACGTCGCGTCATCATCGTTGATGGGAAGTTTGTCGATCATAGAAGCGATTTTTTGGGCTTCTTTTAAATCAGCTGGAACAATATCGTCAGGACATTCGGTAGTCTCACTTAACCAGAGTTTTTCAAGTTGAAAGGAACCCCCCGTTAATCGATCACGGGGATAATTCACGCTTGAATCATCAGGCTTAAATGTGAAAAAAGCTTTTATGAGTGCTTTATTCCCGAGTTCATTAAGATCTTTTAGTAATAAATAAATTGGATATCCATAAATATCTTTATTATCCGTAGAAGTTCCCACGACTGAAAAGCGGTGAAAATCCTGAATCGTTTTTGAATTGAGGAAAGCTTTTAATGTACCAATATCTTTTTGCAAAATGGCCCAGGCTAATGCTTCATCACCCGGCGAGCCAGCAGTGGATTTTGGAAAAGTAGGTTTTTTCATAATTAGTGTCAAAAGCTTTTTAAATTCCACAAGGTCGCCTTTTTTGAGCGCAGCGGCGGCTTTGGCATCGTCGGTGAGCGGCGTACTTTCTTGGTTTTTTGGCTTTGGTCCACAGCCCATCGCGAGCATAAAAAAAGCCACAAATAATATTTTTTTAGTCATGTGATGTTCTCTGTCATGATTTGCGATAAATGTGAACGGCCGTTTGGCGAGTCCAGCTCATGTCGAGTTTGAGTTTGTCTTGTAAAATAAAGTGGGAAGTTTCGGGTAGTTCTTGCAGGGTTACCAAGGCGAATGGATTCCTTAGGGCGGAAAGATGAATCACCAATTTTTTCATAAATATTTTAGAAAACGCGGTGGAGCAAGTATATATAATTGTTGCGTCGGATGGCGTTATATTAAGTAGATCATCATTCAAAAGTACGCAGCGTTTAGCGATGGAATTATCGAACTCTTGGGCGCGGGTGCGGGCCTGGAGAGCTTCGTTGTGACGGGCTTCTGAAAGCTCCACGCCATAGGCTTTTTTTATTTTGCTGGCCAGCAATGCATGTATAACTACTTTGCCTACACCTGAACCAAGATCATACAAAATATCGCGTTCACCAGCTTTTAAATGCGTTAATAATTTAGAAAGCGCTTGATGATTTATTTCTCCATAAATAGGCGAGCCCTTACTCTCTCGCACCGCTTTTTCATCCTCTTTAGGGATGTCAAATCCAGAGATATCTTTAAAAATGTGATTCAGCTTTTGTCGGGTAGTTAATATTTGGCCCATCCCCAAAACCCCTCAGGTTGACAGTCACTAAGACCTTGCTAAGTTTAGCACGAAGACGATTGGCGAGGCTAAAAATGACGATTCGCGTTGGGATCAATGGCTTTGGTCGTATTGGGCGCGTGGCACTGCGCATCATTGAAGAGCGAAGAAAGAACGATCCGTCGCTTGAAGTCGTCGCGATCAATGACTTGTCCCCGGTGGATGATTTAGCGCACCTTCTTAAATATGACTCGGTTCATCGGCGCTTTCCTGGTTCGGTTAAGGGCGAAAACGATGTTTTGACGGTCAATGAAAAACCCATAAAGATATTTCATTGCAAAGAGCCCAGCCAGATTCCGTGGCGTGACGCTCAGGTTGACGTGGTGCTCGAGGCCACGGGTCGCTTTTTAAACCCCGAACTGGCGCGCGGCCACTTGACTGCTGGCGCGAAAAAAGTCTTGCTGAGCGCGCCCGCAGAGGGCGGCGCCCCGGATGCTACGATTTGTTTTGGGGTCAACAACCACCATTATCAAAAAGACATGACGGTGGTTTCCACGGCGTCTTGCACCACCAATTGCATCGCCCCCATTGCCAAGGTGTTAAACGATAATTTAGGCATTAAAAAATCCTTGGTTACCACCATTCATAGCTACACCAACGACCAACGATTGCTCGATCTGGCTCATAAAGATAAGCGCCGGGCCAGGGCGGCGGCGCTCTCCATGATTCCGACCACTACGGGTGCCGCCAAGGCGGTCGCTTTGGTGCTGCCCGAACTTGAAGGAAAGTTTCAGGGCTTGGCGATTCGCGTTCCTACGCCGAATGTAAGTTTGATCGATATGGTTTGCGAGGTGGGGCGCGAAACGACGCCTGTAGAGATAAACTCAATGCTTGAAAAAGCCGCCCTGGGGCCGTTTAAGGGGGTATTGGATTATACCACCGACCCCATTGTTTCTGTGGATGTTCTCGGTACGTCATGCTCCTCAATTGTGGATTCCCTGTGCACCCAAGTGGTGGATCGTACCCTGGTCAAGATTTTGGCATGGTACGACAATGAATGGGGTTTTACGAATCGCGCAGTGGATTTGCTGAAACTGCTAGGATCGAGGAGCTAGATGCCATGACCTGGCTCGAAGATGTGCCTGATGAGGCACTCAAAGAAAAATCTGTTTTGTGTCGCGTTGATTTCAATGTGCCGCTTGATGATGCTTGTGAGGTGGCCGATGGCACGAAAATCGAACTCACTTTACCCACCATTAGGCGCCTGATTCGAGCGTCCGCCAAAGTTATTATTGTCTCTCATTTGGGGCGCCCTAAGGGAAAGTTTAAGAAAGAGCTCACGCTTGAGCCGGTGGCCCACTATTTGCGAGATATGTTGAATACGGAAGTCACCTTTGTCCACGACTGCGTGGGTGACGGCGTCTTAAAAATAGTGCGCGAAGCGAAACCCGGAAGTGTGACCTTTTTGGAAAATACCCGCTTTAATGCCGGTGAAGAAAAAGACGATCCGGTGTTTGCCAAAATGCTCGCGCGCGGCGCCGATGTTTTTGTGAATGATGCCTTTGCTACGGTGCATCGCGCTCATGCTTCGGTGCATGGAGTGGCTGCCCATCTACCCATGCGTTTTGGCGGCTATTTATTAAAAAAAGAAATAGATGCGCTCGGTCGTTTGGTAAAGAATCCAAAAGCGCCGTTTGTGGCGGCTGTGGGTGGCGCGAAAGTATCGTCGAAGATTGGTGTGCTCGTTAAGCTTTTAAGCAAAGTCCAGACGCTGATCATCGGTGGCGCCATGGCTTACACGTTCTTAAAGGCATTAGGGCAAAATGTCGGTTCGAGCTTAGTAGAAGACGATAAATTAGCCATGGCCTTGTCGCTGCTTAAAAAGGCGGAAGAGCTCCAGGTTAAGGTATTGCTGCCCGTGGATCACGTGGTGGCATCGAGCCCGGATGCCTCCGATGTGCGAGTGGTGAGCGCTACCAATATGGCCGGCGACATGACGGCATTTGATATTGGTCCCGAAACCATAAAATTGTTTAGCCAGGAGATTGCCAAGGCCCAAACCATTTTTATGAATGGGCCGGTTGGGCTTTGGGAAAAATCACAGTTCGCAGCTGGAACGAACGCCATTCTTTCGGCCATTGCTCATAACCCTGGATTTAGCGTAGTGGGCGGTGGCGACACCATTGCCGCGCTAAATCAAACCGGCCTCGCCAAAGAAATTGGTTTTGTTTCTACCGGTGGCGGAGCGGCTTTGGAGTTTCTCGAGGGCAAACGGTTGCCAGGCCTTGCAGCGCTTGAGTATTACTCATGACGCGAAAGCCTTTACTTATAGCCAACTGGAAGCTGAATCACCTGAAAAGCGACGTCGTTCAATTTTTTGGCGAGCTGCAACAAGATTTGCCGAAATTGGGGCTTGATATAGCCATCGCGCCAGTTGCGCCGCTGCTCGATTTTGCCCATGGATTGGCCCAAGCGCCTGTTCATATCGCCGCTCAAAATGTCTTTTATGAAAAGTCAGGGGCATTTACGGGCGAATGGTCTGGCGAACATTTGCGCGAGCTCGGTGTTTCTTATTGCATCGTTGGCCACTCAGAGCGCCGTCACCTATTTTTTGAAACCGACCAAGATATAAAAAAGAAGGCTCAGGCTCTCATCGCTCAAAACATTATTCCGGTGATTTGCATTGGTGAGTCGCTGACGGAGCGCGAAGATGGGCAAACCCTGGCTAAAATCAGCTCCCAAATCGAAGCCGTGAGCGAAAGCTTGATAGGCATTGATGGTGGGAAATTTGTCATTGCCTACGAGCCGATTTGGGCGATTGGCACGGGCAAAGTTCCAAAAGTGAACGAAGTCCAGGATTCTTGCAAAGGTATTCGCGATCGGCTGTCGGCTTTGCTTAAAAAAACCGTTGCCGAACAAGTTCGCATATTGTATGGCGGTTCGGTAACTGCCGAAAACATTGGCGAAATTGTCTCATTACCCGATGTGGATGGGGCCTTGGTGGGCGGCGCGTCATTGCAGGTTAAGTCATTTTTGTCTATGGTCAAAACGGTGAATGGTTTGGGCAAGGGCCCTTAGGGTTAGGTTATGTTAGCGTTTGTTATTGTTTTGCAAGTCGTAGTGGCCCTATTTTTGATTCTCGTGGTTTTGCTTCAGCCGGGGAATCGCGGTGGTGCGAGCGCTGCCATGGGTGGTGCGGGTAGCGATACCGTTTTTGGTGCGCGTGGTGCCAATACTTTTCTTTCCAAAATAACCTTTGGCGCCGCCATGTGTTTCATGATCACCAACTTTGCGCTTTCCTATATGTCATCGACATCGAGCAAGTCGCGGGTTACCGATGTGCTTGAGCAGGAGCAGCCTAAAGCGGCACCAGCACCAGTAGATGCAGTGCCCAGCGAACAGCCTAAAGAGCAAGCCGAAGAACCCAAAGCACCAACACCTTAAGCCAATATGACCCCGTTTGATGTAAAAAAATCGGGGTTCACGTTGCGGGTGAGCGTACTTGAGCACTGCCAGCTCAGGTGTTCCTATTGTTTGCCGCCGAAAAACAAGATTAAGAGCTTACTCACCCTTGAAGACTATGTAGCGATTACTAATACTCTCAAGGGTTTTTTTATATCAAAAATTCGCTTTACCGGGGGCGAGCCGCTATTGCGTGCCGATTTGCCTCAAATCATAGCTATTTTTAAACAAAGCTTTCCCAACGTCGTGCACGCCGTCACCACGAATGGCATAAGGTTTGTCCACATGTCCAAAAAACTCGTAGATTGTGGCCTTGACGGTATTACTTTCCATCTCGATACGCTTAAAAATGAACGCTATGAAAATCTGATGGGTCGTGGCGACGTAAAGCATGTAATGGAGTCGATTGATCTCGCCCAAAAACTTGGATTCAAGATTAAAATAAATTGTGTTGTGCAAAAGGGATTAAATGACGACGAAATAGAAGATTTTATATCTGTTTTTAGTCGGTTAAATATAGAAGTTAGATTTATTGAATTGATGGATACCGGGTCAGCGCCGAAATTTATTGAAAAACATTTTATGACCGGTGCGCAAATACTAAATAAAATATCCAATAAATATGAAATAGAAGAACTGGAACGTGAAACCCCTGACGCTCCATCTGAACGATTTTACATTCGTAACCTCAATTATTATTTTGGTCTCATTGCATCCGATACACGTTCCTTTTGCAAAAATTGCAATCGTATTCGGTTAAGCTCAGATGGTATGATTCGCACCTGTTTGTATGAAAAAGATGGTCTTAAAATTGATTTCCATTCTATGGAAAATCAGGGTGACGCCATCGCCCAAAAAATTAGGAACAAGGTCTCGTTTCACCCATTGGGCAACAAGACTCGCCGTATTTTTTCGATGTCTGAGACTGGTGGTTGAGTTTCTTGAAACCAACTAGAACGAGATTGCCACAACCGCTCCTCTCCCGCTTGCGGGAGAGGCTAAGGAGAGGGTGGAGATTCGCATGGTAGCGGTTGTGGAGACGTCTTTACTAAAAGCGAAGTAATTTTATGACTATTTTGTACAATGTCTTCGTGCCTCCACCCTCTTCCAAGCCTCTCCCGCAAGCGGGAGAGGAGTGGTTGTGCTCATTTTGAGTGGTTATGCAGCAAGGCCCTTAAAAAATCGAGGAGAAGAAGTGTTCTCAGAGCCGTCATCACCATGAGCAAACCCGCAAAAACAATTATTTGGTCAAGTGCGATGATTGCTCTGTGCCTTTGCCTTTTTTTCGGCGGGCGCGGGTTTACTATGGGGCTTGCGCGCGTGCTTGGAGAACGTATCGGCTGCTCCCTAAAGATTGGTAGCATTACCACTGAACTGAATCGGCTGGTCATCCACGACGTATTAGTGGAACATTGCAAAGACGGCTTATTCCATGCCACTTTCCCGAAAATATTTGTGGAACTGTCATTGACGCCAGCGATCACCATCCCCTCGGCATTCCTGAAAATTGGCCCAAGCCAAAGCACAAGCGAATTCACATTTCACTCGCCAGTGCCGCTTTCTTTGGTTGTGTCAAATTTACTGATCCAAGCGGATGTCGACGTACCGCTGCGGGCATTGGGAGAGCTGTCGGTTCGAGCCGACCAATATGGCTTCGATTTTTCTTTTCTTGGCGAGGGTGAGGGTTTAGGACACAAGATAATAACAGGAAATCTCTCAACCTCAGGGGCCATAAAATCTGGCCGCTTATTTGCGTCCCTCGACTTTAGGACACCTGGTGCAGTTATAAGCGCTGATGCCTTTGGCGTGTTGGATAAACCAGGATTTTCTGGTGCCATCAATAGCACCCTTGATTTCGAGAGAGGATCGCCCATTTTTTCCAAAGTGAGGACCGATGCGCAAATTAACTTGTATGCAAATATAGTTCATGGCGGCATTAAAAATATGACGGGTGATGTCGTCGCCAATCATTTTGAAACGCCGATTTTTAGCAGCCCAAAACTAATCGGTCAGTTGACGTTTCATGAAAACATTCTTAGGGCCCACGGCGTTATGGAATTTGCGGCGCGAAGGGTACCGTTTGAGTTGGCCTATAGCCATCAAGCTCAAGAATATCAGTTGTGGAGTGAAGTACGAGAGCTTGGTCTATTTGGCATTCTCGAGGAATTTGGGGTTAAAAATTCCTACGCCGATGTTCTACTTACTGCACCCATGTTGGGCGGCGGTTATTTAAATCAAGCACAACTATTTGAAACCACGACTTCGGGGGTCGCGTCATCGCTAACCGTTCGACATGGTGCAGCTCATAACCCTCAAAACCCATTGATTCTTGAGAGCACGAGACCCGTTAATTTCATGGGTAAGATTAAATTGAATCACGAAAAAATTACTTTTGCCGAATTTCATCTTTTGGATGGCCTAACTTCGGGACTAGTGAATGCCGATATCGCCTTTAATAAACAGCGCGGTTTAAACCTTAGCTTTGATTTTGACAAATTTGGATTTGAGTCAGTCAATAATCATATTGCTAATGTGAAATTCGTCGGAACCGGCGATGCAAAGGGCCAAATTTTTGGTCCTTACCGCGAGATTGTTATCGACGCAAATGCGGCGGTTAAGCCGTTTGGCGTGTCGTCGCTCAAGCTTACATCTGCCAACGCCCGCCTTTTATATAGCAATAGAAAATTGGCATTCGAAAATGGCGAAGCAATGTTTGGCGAGGGTAGAGCTCAATTTGATGGCGATATTACGTTTGTGACGGGTGCCCAGGAATTTTCTTTTCTCGCACAATCAAGCGAGACCCAAATGGCAGATATTTTAACAGCAATGTCATTTCGAAATGTCGATGTCTTGGGCGCCGCCAGTTTTGACGGTGCGGTGAAGTTTGTAACGAAGGGACATCAAACGAAAATTTTGCATGCGACTGTCGACGGGGGTATTGCCGCCTTAGCTATTAATGGGGTTAAACTGGCTGATCTGGTTGCGTTCAGAATGAATGATGACGCGTTTAACTTGCTCGCTTTTAATGATATAAAAGAAATTCTTAATGTGTCGGGTGAGTGGGATACAAAACTCAAAAGCCTTTCTATTTTAGGAAAACAAATCCCGATTTCTTGGGGACTTTCCCATGGCTACGTTGCCGACGTTAAGGCCGATATCGCGTACGATCTGGGCAAATGGCAAGGGTCGATGAGCGCCGCGGCATTGCCTTTAGATACGAAAGAGACCGCCCGATTTATCCTCGCGGGTGAGGTGGTTGATTCCGTAGCAAAAATGGATGTCACGACGCCTTTTTTGAACGCCCGCGTTTTTTTTGGGCTCGCTGAAAAAGGCATTGATATTAGTGGCGACGTAACAATTGAAGATCTTAAACCGCAAAATCTATGGCTCGGATATTCCTCCCTACCCGAAGGGCTGCGCCTGGATGGTCACATGTCAGTATTTGGACATTACCCGTTTTTGGGTGCTCCAGATATTAGCGTCGAATTTAAACAACTCAAACTCGCAAGCGAAGGTCAAACACTCCACCTAAGCGAACCGGTAACGGTAGATATATTGGGGGATAAATCTATCGACGCCAAACTGTTCATGCGAGGTGAGCGAAATGCTTCTTTGAATTTGAGTTTTAGCAAAAACGGTGAAGATTTTTTGGGCACGGCCGATCTTAAGGCGCCGTTAACTTATTTGCCCAAATTTTTCGACATTGGCTACGGCGATGAAGGAAGGTTTGAGCTTCAGGCTGAAATCAAGGCGCCAAGCCTCTCATCATTAAGCAGCAACCTAAAAATATTAAACGCGCGGCCTAAAATCTTTCAGGATCAACTGCTCGATCCCGAAATCAATGCGACCTTTGATTATCGAGACAAAACGCTGGAGATTTCTTCAGACGTTTATCAAAACGAAGTGCGCACTGCACGTATTGCCGGTCATATTTTTCAACCGCTGAGCGAGGCGCAAGATCTCAATTTGCAAATCTATCCTGAGGGGTTGGTAATCAGTAGCGACTTGGGACGCACCAACTTAGACGGGAAGCTATCCTTGTTTGGTCCGCGCGAATCTATGTATGTTACGGGCCACCTCTCGGCAAGTTTGGCAAGCATCAAGAGCAGTCCATTAGGTTTCTATCGTCGACGCCTGCCGTCTTTTTTGAGCAAAATTACGTCAGATGTTGCGCTTACTATTTCCCCCGATACGTCGTGGCTAACTGCGTTTGGCGAGGGAACTGTCGGCGGCGACGTAGTTGTAACGGGAAGCATTGCGAGTCCCAAACTGAACGGTCAGCTCACTCTCAATGACGGGGTTGTGCGACTATTTAATCACGCGTTTTTCATGAGTGATGGGCAGATGCAATTTTTTAATAACGAGCCTATGAGAGGTGACATCGCCCTCAAGGCCGAAGCCCGCATCGATGACTACGTCGTTCATGCCAACGTGACAGGCGCTCTTGATAACCCAGAACTCGCACTCACAAGCATTCCCAATCTCACCGAAGAGGAAATTGCTCGCTTGATGATTTTAGGGGATCCCAAAGAGGAAAACCAATCGCTTTTGGGGGGCCTGTCTAGTCTTTCGTTCATTGCGCTGACGTCGGTTTTGGGCCTAAAAAACCAGCTTCCCAAGGTGGGGGGGCTCGCGAGTGAAGAACGCATTTTTTTGGTGAGCGATGATCATCATGCAAATACGCAAGGTCTTCCTCGCCTCGGGCTTGGAATGAGATTGACGCCGGGACTCAAGTTAAAATGGCTGAGCGATGGTTATGGGGTGGGGCAAAAAAACAGCAGTCAAGAAATTAGGTTAGAGCAGAATTTTTTACCGAATCTTGGCATGAGATTAAATGTCATTCCAGAGTCTAGAGTGCATAGCGACGCGGGGGCGGATTTTTGGTATCGCATGGAATTTTAATTGGCCCTTATTTGTGCGTGCTCCTGGCGCCTGGTGTTAGGGTGATTTATCGCCGTCAGTACTGACCATGTTGGATGAAAAGCGTCGTAGGGATTCGAATTGAAGTCTTGCAGCGAGCCCCATGAGCCATCGGCACGCTGAAGTCCAAAGAGCAACTTTTCAAGACCCGCAATCCTTGGGTCTTTGCCAGGGTTTAGGATCTTGAGGCTCTGAACATATTCAGCAAGCAAATCAAGATTCCCTACCTCATTGCTCACTTGATCGAAGGTGGCTTCAAGATAGGCCTGGGCTTTGCGCTTGTTGATATCGTCCTTGATGGGGAACTCGCCATAATTCGTAAGGATAAGCACCACGTGTGTCGCGAGAAACGCAGACTCCATGAAATTGTTGTCGCCGGTTTGGTGCGTTAGGTCGTAATCAAATTTCTCCAGTTTTTTTAAATACTCGGGGAAAAAATTGGCGGGAAGCGCGAGTTCAGGCTCTTTGGTTTTCGCCAGATAATAGTGAAGAAATGAAGTGTTGATCAAATAGTCGCCCATGATTTGGTAATTTTGAGTTTGTATAGCCGCGCTAAATCCCACGCCCTCACTGGGCGTATAGGTCGATGGATAGTGCGCAAAATGCTCGCGAAAGAAATCTAAAAACGGGGTCTTATACTCAGGGTATTTGAGCAAGATGTGTAAGATCGCAATCAATTTCCAACGACCGTCTTCATTTTTGGGATAGAGTTTGGCAAGTTTTACCTGCGCTCGCGCCAAACTCATGCGCATGGCCAATTGGGCGATCTCCCGCTGATGCACGCGATCTTCGCTGAAGGTCATCTCGTGCAGGAAGAGTATGTAGTACGGAAAAATAAAATTGAAGTTAGTGTCCTTATCGGCAAAATGAATCGCCCAACGCATGCCAAGAATGATGGCCTTTTCGCGCAAAGAAAGCTCAAGCTTTAGGGTTTCATTGATCACATCATCGATCGGCTGAGAGTACTTTAGGGGCTGCTGTGTTTTTGGTTTTGGAATCGGCGATTTGTAAGCCAAGAAAGGTTCCCCAAAAAAGCGCAGGGAGGCCACCAAAAGCACAAAAAGAAAGGCAATAACCACGGCAGCTTTCCAGCACATTGGGATCCTAAGCTTAGAATTCCACGTGGACAAGTTGTCGC